>Ga0111186_1048_pt1 | contig 19005 bp, 16 predicted proteins | sample DeeMarSWOR324_28_FD_80243 | JGI IMG/M metagenome (GOLD analysis project Ga0111186, IMG submission 80243) | Phycisphaerae bacterium SM23_30 | reverse complement strand
GTGAAACAACGGCCGGCGACCTTATCCGGGGGGGAGCGGCAGCGGGCGGCGATTGCCCGGGCCCTGGTGCAAAAGCCCAAGCTGCTGCTGGCGGATGAGCCGACAGGAAACCTTGACTCGGCGGCAGGAAAGGTTATTCTACAGCTTTTGGCCCGTCTGAACCGGCAGGGTCAGACGATTGTTATGGTCACGCACGATGCAAATGTGGCCCAACTGGCGGACAGGAAAGTTGTTCTCCGCGACGGCAAGATTTTTGGAGGTTAGAATATGGGATTGAAAGTCTTTATCAACGACAAACTGGTGGACGAATCAGAAGCGAAGATTTCGGTATTCGATCATGGGCTGCTCTACGGGGACGGGGTTTTTGAGGGGATTCGGGTGTATAACGGCAAGATATTCGAGTTTAGGGCGCATATGGAGCGTTTATACGCCTCGGCCCACGCGATCCGCCTGCAGATACCCCAGGACATAGACGAATTGTCAAAAAATGTCGAAATGACGGTCAAAGCCAACAATATCGTTGACGGCTATATTCGACCGGTGGTGACCCGCGGGGTGGGGACTTTGGGGATAAATCCTCTGGTATGCAAAAAGGCCCAGATTATCATCATTGTCGCCACTATTCAGCTATACCCCCAGGAGCTTTACGAAAAAGGCCTCAAGGTTATAAGCGCCAATACCATGCGGATCCCGCCGTTGAGCCTCAGCACGCAGATAAAAAGTCTTAATTATCTAAACAATATATTAGCCAAGCTGGAAGCTTTGGATTACGGGGTGATGGAAGCGATCATGTACAATAATCAGGGTTTTGTCGCCGAAGCCGCGGCTGACAACCTTTTTGTGGTCCGGGATGGACGTCTGCTTACCCCGCCTATCTCGGCCGGGGCTCTGGGGGGAATAACCCGCGGCGTTATTATGCGTCTGGCCCGGGAGAGCGGCTATGAAGTCGCCGAAGAGAACCTGACCCGCTATGATTTGTACATCGCGGCCGAGATATTTTTGACGGGCACGGGGGCGGAAATGATCGGGGTGGTGGAAGTGGACGGCCGGCAGATTGGACAGGGCCGACCGGGACCGATCACCTGCGCGTTGAGGAAAAAATTTGAAGCGTACGCCCGCGGTTAAAAAAAGGAAATTGTGCAAAAGTCAGGTTAGCACAGAAAACCAGAATAAGATCATACTCCGATTAAAGGATGATGGAAAACTAATGCAGGCTCTAAAGGAATATAATTCGGTGGCGGCCGAGTTTGAGAAGGTCCAGGAGATCTTCGATCAAGAGCTGATTTGCGACATACGGTCCATAACGGAGATGATCGAGCAGACGGGCAGATTCCGGGGCAAGATGCTGCGGCCGTTACTGGTGCTTTTGAGCGGCCAGGCGTGCGGGGAGATTAATTACCGTCACCGGGTGATCGCGGCGGTGTCCGAAATGGTGCATCTGGCGACCTTGATCCACGACGACGTGCTGGACGAGGCGGAGCGTCGGCGGGGCGGACGGACGATTAATGATCTGAACGGCAACGAAAAAGCGGTTTTGCTGGGGGACATGTTTATCAGTCACGCCTATCATTTGTGCAGTTCGCTGGAAGATCAAGCCGTGGCCCGGCGTATCGCGACGACCACTAACACGGTATGCGAAGGGGAATTGATTCAACTGCGCTACCGGGGGCGGTATGACCTGACGGAAGAGATTTATCTGGACATCATTACGCGAAAGACGGCGAGCCTGATGGCGACGTGCTGCTATCTGGGGGCCCAGGCGGCCCGGGCCGATGAAGAGATCTGCCGATCCCTGGAGGCCTACGGCAAAAACGTGGGGATCGCCTTTCAGATCCGGGACGACATCCTGGATTTGATCGGGGATGAACAAGAGGCGGGCAAAACGCTGGGCAGCGATCTGCTCAAAGAGAAGCTGACGTTGCCGGGTATTTATTACCTGCGTCATTGCGGACAGGAGGCGCGGCGCGGCGCGGTGCAGTTGCTCAGGCGGCGGCGCCGTCAGGACTTGCGGGAGTTTGCCGAGCGGCTTTGTGAGACGGGGAGTATCGACTACGCCCGGCGGCGGGCCGGGGAGTTTATCGAACAGGCGAAAAAGGAGCTGTGGGATTTCCCGGGGTGCCAGGCGCCTGAAGATCTGGTGAGATTGGCCCATTCGGTGCTGGATTGAAGTCGGGATCGATTCGGCGAAAACGGTTGATTGCCGGGAAGATACGGATTCACTATAATTAAAGCATGCCGGAAATTAAGGCCATATTATTCGATTTCGGGGGCACGCTGGATAACGACGGGGCCGACTGGTTCGCGCGGCTGCATAAGGCCATCACCGATCGGTGCGGGCCCCTCCGGCGGGAAGAGTTTGATCGCTACGCCCTGCAGGCCGCGGACACCATCGGCTTTTTATACGACACAAGCAGTTTATCCATGGGGGAAACTGCCCTGAGGCTTTGTCGGCAAATCCAAAAGCTGATGGATTACGAAAGCCTTGGTTCGGCCGCCGCCTGGGATCCGGCAGAGGTGGTGGAGGGATTTATGACTCAAACGCGCTGGTATTTACAGCGCAATCGCCGGGTGCTGGAGCAATTGCAGTCAAACTATCGACTAGGGATCGTCAGCAATAACTGGGGCAATACCGCCGGTTGGTGTGAACAATTTGGGATTCATTCGTATTTTGATACGATAATTGATTCGACCGTGGTGGGCCGGGCCAAGCCGGACCGGATGATCTTCCAGGCGGCGCTGGATCAACTGCGGCTGCCGGCAGCTTCTTGCGCTTATGTGGGCGATAGATATGAAAGCGATATATTAGGCGCCCAAGCCGCCGGACTTATGCCGATCTGGATAACAAACGGACCGGTGCAAGACGGTCCTGACGGGTCGGTAGAGGCCCATCGAATCGAAAAACTTACCGAATTGCTCGATCTGGATTTATAAGTCAGTCGGGCGGCTAAGGATCGGTGCTGATATTTCTCCAAATCAACTGCCCTGGAATTCCCCAATAAACAACTGCATTAAAATTCAATTGCGTCAAGAGCGGAACTTCCCGGGCGGTGTGAACTGCACCTGGACGCCGGGAAAATAAGACTCAGCCGATACCGATCGTGATAAACAGGTGTGTTATTGGCGGGCAACCTTAAATCTTACAGTTCCTGGGGATGACGTTTTTACGCTGGTAATGCGCGGGGACCAGACAATAATTATCACCTGCCAAACCCGGACTCCCGCAGTTTTTTACTGATCCGGACGCTGCACCATTCTTTACCGCACATAGTGCAGTGGTCCGTGTCCGGCAGGCGTTTTTCCTGGTGCATTCGGCGGGCGGTTTCCGGGTCCATGGCCAGCTCCAGATGGCTGGTCCAGTCGAGCCGGGCGCGGGCCGCACTCAATTGATCGTCCCATTTACGCGCCTCACCGAGCCCTAACGCCACATCGGCCGCGTGCGCCGCTATCCGCGTGGCCATCACCCCCTGACGCACGTCTTCCTCGTCGGGCAGCCCCAGGTGTTCCCGCGGGGTCACGTAACACAAAAAAGCCGCCCCGTAATAGGCCGCCGCCGTCGCCCCGATAGCGCTGGTGATATGGTCATACCCCGGCGCCACGTCCGTTACCAGAGGTCCCAACACATAAAAAGGCGCACCCCGGCAAAGCTCGGTCTGCATCTTCATGTTGCGCTCGATCTGATCGAAAGGGATGTGCCCGGGACCTTCCACAATCACCTGGCAGCCCTTTTCCCAGGCCCGCTGCGTTAGTTCTGCCAGGGTATGCAATTCGGCGATTTGCGCTTCATCGGTGGCGTCCGCCAGGCAGCCCGGCCTGAGTCCGTCGCCCAGGCTGAAACTCACGTCATATTCCCGCATGATCCCGCACAATTCGTCAAAGATCTCAAAAAACGGATTTTCCCGGTTGTGATATGTCATCCAGCAGGCCAACAGGGAGCCCCCGCGACTTACTATTCCCGCCAGGCGTTTTTCAATTTTAGGCAGGTGTTTTTTGAGGACCCCGGCATGGATGGTGAAGAAATCGACGCCTTGGCGGGCCTGTTTGCGGCACGTATCGAGAATATCGTCATAGGTGAGTTCTTCAATGGGCTTATTGATGATCATTTCGTACAGCGGTACCGTGCCCAACGGCGCCGGGCTGTTCTCGATCAGGGTGCATCGGCAGTGATCCACGTCCCCGCCGGTGGAAAGGTCCATGACGGTGTCGGCGCCGTATTTGAGGGCGACATTTAGCTTTTTCAATTCACCGGTCTCATCGGACGCCAAAGGCGAGGCCCCCAGGTTGGCGTTGATCTTGGTGGTTATGGATCGGCCGATCCCGATCGGTCTTAATTTACCTTTAAGATGGTTGATATTAGCCGGGATAACCATCCGCCCGGCGGCGGCCTCCCGGCATATAAATTCCGGCTCGACTTTCTCCGCCTCGGCTACCTGACGCATAGCTTCGGTTATTACCCCTTGACGTGCTTTTTCTAATTGAGTCATATCAACGCGCTGTCTAATCGACTCTTGTGCCCCTTTATTCCAGCTGCTCAGCGGTTTCGGAGGTCTTCTCCACGTCCTCCATGCTTTTGTACAACTCTTCCGCTTCCATCACCTTTCGCACTCGACGCTCATGTCGGCCCCCTTCAAACTCCGTGGTCAGCCAGCTCTCTACTATCCGCAATATCAAAGGATCATTGACCAGCATCGCCGGCAGGCACAAAACATTGGCGTCATTGTGCTGACGGGACATCCGGGCCGTTAACTCGTCATGACACAGTGCCGCCCGAATTCCCGGAATCTTATTAGCCGTCATCGACATACCGACCCCGCTGCCGCATATCAGTATGCCCCGATCCACTTCTTTGCGGGCCACCATCAAAGACGCCGGTATCGCATAATCAGGATAGTCACAGCTCTTAGATTCATTCGTGCCGAAGTCTATCACTTCATGACCGGTACGTTGCAGCATATTCTTAATCAACTCCTTGGCTTCATAACCCCTGTGGTCGCAAGCAATTGCAATTTTCATCAGATTGGTTTACCTTCCTTACCGCTTCCTCCGTCGGGTAAAATATCGGGATAATAACAGGGCCGGACCTATGGCCAACCACGCCTAAAATATCTCCTTCAAACGTTCCTGAACACTCCGAGCGATTAACCTGGCACATTTGCGATAGGTACCTATCGGCATGCCGATTGGGTCTGCAATATTTCCTTCTTTTGATAACAAAACCGTCTGAGCGCTCCTATATGGCGCCAGGTTATTCACCGCATGGAGGTGCGATGCATCCATTGCGAATATATAATCGGCCTCATAGACCAGTTCAGCAGTCGTCAATTGCGTTCGATGGCCGCTGATGTCCACCGAGGCCTCCTGGCAGGCCTGAACCGCTTCCGGCGTTGCCGGGGCGCCGCAGCCCGCCAAGATACCGGCAGAGATAATCTTATACCCTTTTTCCGCCAATTGGTCAACTGAACAGCCTAACTTTTCGGCCAATTCTCGCTGGCAAAACCCTTCCGCCATGGGGCTGCGGCAGCTATTACCCGTACATACAAACAAGATATTCACCTGCCGCATCCGTTTGACGGCCCCGGCGTCCAGGACTCCTTCCCTCAATATCTCCAATTCATCCCCGGTGAGCCTAACAATAGTAGAGGCCTTTTGGTATTTGGTAGGCCCACTATCAAGGATTAGATCTATCCTGCCGGCCAACTGCTCCAGCACATCTTCGGCACTAACCGGCGCTGACGTTTCCGAGATATTGGCACTGGAGGCGATCACGGGAGCATCTACCGCTCTCAAAAGACTTTGCGCCACTTCATGATCGGGCATCCTGATACCAATGCTACCTTCGTGATACAAGGCATTTATTCTATAATCCGGTAAATTTTCGCGAATTAAATCTATTTGGTTTTGATTTAATGTAAATACGACCGTTAAGGGGCCCGGCCAGGCCTTTTTTAAGAACTGTCGATTGAGGAGGGAAAGCTGCGGCACATATCGTCCCAAGATCGATTTTTCTCCAATATGCAGTGTATAAGGCTTTTCTTCGGATCGTTTTTTAACGCTCGATAAACGCTCCGGACCATGCCGGCTATCGGTGTTGGCCGCCAATCCATACACGGTCTCCGTCGGGAAACCGACCAATCCGCCCCGAGCCAAAACATCTGCGGCCTCTTTAATTGCCGAGGCGGCCTTCTGGAGGTCTTCAATTTTAATTACTTTGGTTTCCATGGAAATATAATAAGCCGTCTGAATTTATCCCTTAAAAATATATTTATGATGTCTTTATCGTTCATAACACTATATACAACAAATATTTGTGCTTGTCAAGGCTGTAATTAGCAACTTGACCAAACACCGCCCGGCACATAAAATTCCACTACTGTGAGAGTTGCAGCGGTAATTTTTGATCTCGACGGTACCATAACCCGGCCCTACCTCGACTTTGATCAGATACGTGCCGAAATTGGCCATATCAAAGGACCGATTTTGGAGGAGATGGCCCGGATGACCCCCTCACAGCGTCGCCGGGCGGAGGCCATATTACTGCAACACGAACTCGAGGCCGCCCAAAATTCCCTGCTTAATCCCGGCGCAGGCGAGCTTATTGCCACTCTGCGCCGCCAAAAACGCCTGATAGGGTTGGTAACGCGAAATTCTCACGACAGTGTCCGCCGCATCTGCCGAAAACACCATTTGACCTTTGACTGTGTGGTAACCCGTGAAGACGGCCCCGTCAAGCCCGATCCCTTTTCTGTTCAACGAGCCTGCGATTTAATGAACGTCATGCCTCAGCAGGCGCTACTCGTCGGCGATTATCTCTTTGATCTGATTAGCGCCCGTCGAGCCGGCTGCCGGAGTGTCTTATTAAATACGCAGGACAACTGTGCCGATTTTGAGCATGAAGCCGACTATATAATCAATGACCTGAACGAACTGCCCGGGATTATTAATGCTCTGGAAGATCATAATACCCTATAGAATAAATATTTATAGTTCAGAAGGAAAAGAGAGGTGCTATTAATGGTTAAATTTCTCGGTAAAGTTTTATTTTATTCCGGTTGCCGCACCGACGACGGCCTCAGCCTGCGGCGTTGGTTTATATTCTATGTAATCTACCTTACCTGCCTGGTGGCCGCGGCGGTTTTCAGTCTGCAATATTACGACCAACACTCTTTCGATCTCGCTTTGGGCGGCTGGTTATTGGCGTTATACCTATTTTACCTGTCGATATGCAGCAGTTTTTTCCCCGCCCCCACCGCCTGGCTGGTGCTGCTGATGGCCTCGCCTCTGGTGGGGCTGGTAAAACCGCACACTCTGGCTCAACTGCTGCATTTATCACAACTGCCACCCCAAGAGGTAGTTCTGTTGACGACGATTCTGCTGGTCGCCTTTGTCGGGGCGTTGGGCAGCGCCCTGGCCCACCTCAACGAGTATCACCTCTTCAGCTATCTGCTCCGCTGTCACCGCGTGCATAAGGTCCGGCAAACTCATCTTTATCATAAAGCCGCTCGTTATTTCGACGTCAGCCCTTTTACCCTGACGGTATTGTTCAGTTTCCTGCCTTTGCCGGTGGATATTGTGCGTTGGCTGGCCATTACCCGCCGCTATCGCCGCGACCACTATTTCCTGGCCAATTTTTTGGGGCGTTTCTGTCGATACGGTCTGCTGGCCGCCACCGCAGGGCTCATGAAAATCGGCTGGTTCGGCATTATCGCCATCCAGCTCGCCCTGATAGCCTTAATTTTATTGCGATATTTGCCCAAGATGCTATCATATAATCAGAGGCGGCAAAAGGTTGGTCCGGCCGCCCTCGCGGGAAAGAGAGCGGCACTGGTTGCGGTGGCAGCCGAGCCGGTTTCCGAGAAAGGAATGACATCATGAAAAATTTTATCATGGTGATAATCCTGGTGATATACATTTTAAGCGCCGCCGCCCCTTCATACGCCCAGGGCCACCTCGTCGGTCCTCCTTATATTCCCCGCCCGAAGCTCAGCCCTCAGTTGGATAAGCTACTTGATCAGATTGAGCAGCGCTCTAATAAGCTCACCTCCTACCAGGCCGAGATGCTCTTTGAGCAGCGTAATCTAATCATCGAAACCGTTACTATTCGCCACGGCCAAACGTATTACCAGGCCGACGAAAAAAAAGTTCAGTTTCTCATCCATTTCGAAGATTGGCTTCAGAAGGACCTGGGCGACCCGGATGATAATCCCCAACCGAATAAATACGATGAGGATATCGCCTTTGACGGCATGTGGCTCACCCGCCTCAACGCTCACGCCAAGTCCTGCGAAAAACGGGAAATCTCCAAAACCCCCCACAACAAGGAGGCCTTCCGTCTGGGCAGGGGAGATATTCCGCTTCCTTTCGCCATTCAAAAAAAAGACATCCTCAAGGAATTCGACATTAAATTGATCCCCCCCGACCCCAAAAAGCCTACTAATTTTAAAGAGCCCGTCGATCATCTGTTTCTGAAACCTAAAAAGGAGAGTTCCTTTGCCGAAAAATACCTTTCCCTGGAGTTGTGGATTTCCCAAAAGACCGTTCTGCCGCTGCAAATCCGTTATCACGCCGACGACGAGGAAGTGACCACGGTCAGCTGGTCCAAGGTTAAGGCCGACGGAAAAATCAATCCCAAAACCTTCGAGTTGACCCCCCCCGCGGGTTGGGACGTCGAAATCATACCCCTGGAGATAAAGAAATAAAATCCAAGAGGATCGGCTTTGAATCGCGGCGCTCGGCGGGCATTATGATCAGATAACAAGCTGAGAGACACTGTTTACGCAAGTTCATATTATTGTTACCTTTACGTCGGTTCTTTTCTTTTTCTCATATCTAAAGCAAGGTTAGTTTCTTTTTTTAAAGCAGGAATTAATCCTACCATCGCGTTATAATTATGTGAGAATATATGCTAAATGTTATATGCCATTCGGCGTCTGCCGGCGTACTCAGAGAGGCGGGATTGAATCCGAATCCATTTTTTCACACTAAAACATAGCGATAAACTAGGAGATGGTATCCATGAACCAAACCAACGAGAAAAAATTCAGCGGCCGGGGGCTGGTTTCCGTACTAACCACGTTTTCATTTATCGGTTTAGTTTTTACCGGCGTAGTTTTGTTTATCGTACCGCCAGGCTGGTTCGTTAATTCGGTGGGTTGGTCCCTGCTGGGATTAGAAAAGACCCAGTGGCAAACCCTGCACAATTGTTTCGGCCTGACGTTTTTGGGGGCAGTTATATTTCATATTTATCTGAACTGGCGACCCCTGCTCAGTTATTTTAAAAGCCGCCGGTTCAAGCGCTTCGCCTTCCGCTGGGATTGGATTTTGCCGGTGGTTTTCTGCGGAGTTATCTTAGCCGGTGTGGTCGCTCAAGTTCCCCCTTTCACCACTCTGGCTGAGTGGAAGGATCAGGTCAAGCGGAGCTGGGAAGAAGATTATTATGCCGATCTACCTCAACTGCCGCCCGTGGATCAATTGCCGGATATGACGTTGAGCCAATTGGCAGACGAGACAGGACTGGCCGTTGAGGTTATCGTATCCAATCTCGAGAACCAGGGATTACCCGTCGAATCAACCGACATCACCATAGGAGAATTCGCCGCCGCCAATAATACCACCATCCAGCGCATAGGCGATTTAGCTATAGGACTAATCGGCCTGGGCGGCGGTAGCGGCAGCGGCGGCGAACTTCAAAGCGGCGCCGGTCATAGGGCGGGCGAAGAGCATATCGGCGGCAAGGGAGGCGGACTCGGCAGGGGTTCCGGCGCCGGGCAAGGCGAGCGTGCCGGGACACAAACAAGTCGGGGCACGGGCCTGGGCGGCGGCCGCGGCGGCGCGGGCGGCATAGGGCAGATGACGCTGGAGCAATTCTGCAACGTTGAAGGAGCGGATCTCGAGGCGATTATCAAGAAACTCCACGCCAAGGGCATCGAAGCGAGCGCCAAGACGACCCTGCGCCAGATCGCCGATCAACTCGGAGTCCACCCGCGCGATCTGCGCGGCGTCCTGTTATACCTGCCCTGAGCCGACAAAACTCTAACTCGTACTACACCCTATGAAGTTACATTCATTCTCCGCGCCGCCGAAAGCAACCGTCTTGGTCTCTATTTCAGGGCAGACTTGTTTTTATTAGCGGCCTGGACTATACTTCTTTCGCGGAAGGCGGAACATAATAAATTAAATCGGAACCGTCCTGTTTGACAAAATGGAGCCGGGTATAAAAGGTGACAAGGTATGACCGACGCAATATTATACTAACCATCGGTGAGCGGCTGCCTCAAGCGCAGCTTGGGGATGGTAATAAATAATGCTTGAACGCAATATCAAACTAGGCATCGCCTATGACGGCGGCAATTATCACGGCTGGCAGCGGCAGCAGGACGGCATCAGCACGGTGCAGGAGACGCTCGAATTGGCTCTGGTCCACGTCGTCAAGCATTCGGTGAGTCTGCGAGCCGCCGGGCGGACGGATACCGGGGTTCACGCCGCCGGCCAGGTCGCCAATTTTATCAGCGATACTCCGATCCCCACGCGGAAACTACCTCATGCCGTAAATTCCCGCCTGCCTGCCGATATTCGTATAACCGGCGCCCAGGAAGTACCCGACGATTTCGACGCCGGCACCTCCGCCCGCAGCAAACTCTACCGCTACACCGTCTATAACAACAAATTCCGGCCTCCGACTTCTGAAAAATACTGCTACCATTTTTATCACCTTTGCGATGTCTCAATTATGCAAAAAGCCGCCGCGCTTTTGATGGGGGAACAGGATTTCGCCGGTTTTGCTTCGGTCGGCAGCATCCGTCAAACCACCATCCGCACCATGATGCGCTGCCAGATTTGGCGCAAATATTATTGGTTATATTTTGATATGGAAGCGGATGGTTTTTTGTATCACATGGTCCGCAATATCGTCGGCACCCTCCTGGAGATCGGCCGCGGCCATTGGCCGGCCGAAAAAATCACCGAGATCCTCGAATCCCATGATCGCAACGCCGCCGGCCCCATGGCGCCTGCCAACGGCCTGTCCCTCCGATGGGTAAAATACTAGTTGCTGTAGCTCAGCCGCCCCCGTCGTGTATTCATGGGACAGCCGACCTCGGCTGTTAATTTTTGGAACATCCGCCCCCTGCACTATTTTATTCTTTTCGCATAATGGTTTTCAATACTCTGCTCACCCGCCCCAGGCCCCTTTTAATAAAATCAGGTTCGCCGCCCAGCCATAATCTAAGAAAGCCCTCCATGCCGAAATGACTGCCCGGGGCTATTAAGGTCGATTGCTCGGCAATTATTTTCTCCGAAATTTTCTGGCTGGGTACATCGGAGTGGTACTTGATAAAGCAAAAAGCGCCGGCCGCCGGCTCGTTAAATTCCAGCAAACCATCAAATTCTTTTATCCATTGGCGGTAAACCGGCAGGTTGCTTTTGATCGCCTGGCAGGTGCGGGCGTATAATTTTTCCCGGTTCTCGGCGGTTACCGCCACCCGGGCCAGAGCGTCGGAAAGGATATTGGGGCCTATAGTAATATAATCATGCTGGCTCCAGCATTCGGCGACCAGTTTTTCCGGCCCCACCAGCCAGCCGATACGAATCCCCGGAATTCCGTAGGCCTTGGAAAGGCCGCTGGTAACGATTACCTTATCGCTCATACCCCAGCATGTTTTCGTTCGGGCGACGTCGATCTCGGAGCCGATATACACTTCATCCGAGATTAAATAAGCATCCATTTCCTCACAACGCTTCAAGATGCGTTCGACCGATGCCTCCGACAAAATAGAACCCGTCGGGTTGCTCGGCCGGGTGATATAGACCAGTCTGGTATTGGGATTGACGGCGCTTTCGAATTCCCCCCAATCAATCTGCCAATTTTTATCATGTTGGAGCGAAAATTTGTTGACTTTGGCACCGACTGCTTTGGCCACTCCTTCAAGCTGCATATAATTGGGGATCGCCAGCGCAAATTCATCGCCCTGGCCCAAAAGGGTAATCGCCAGCACGTAATTGGCTTCCGAGGTGCCGTTGGTAACCTCAATATTATCAATGCCGGCCCCCGGATACTGCTGGGCCAGTATTTCCCGCAGTTGAATCGTACCGTTGGCCTGGCTATAACCCAACGGCTCATCCATCATCTTTTCCAGGTCAAAGCCCATCTCCACCAGATCCCGCAGGCAGACCGGCTTAACCCCGCTTTCGGATATATCATAATCCACCAGGTTTTCCCAGGTGGACATCGCCCGCTCCATCGCAAAAACTTCCATCTTCATATACCACTTCTCCATTTATCCGGAAGGGAATTATTGACAACAACTTTCCCGTAAAAATACCCTTTCAAATCCATCATGTCAACCAACATCCCGTATCCCGAAATCCCATCCCCCACTTTTGAAAAAATAGCCCCCGATGTAAAATCGGGGGATTCTCCTGCTTTCTATCTTCTATCTTCGATTCCTAATTTTCCCTTGCCATTACTCCCCAAAAGACATACTATAACTTCCGGTAATTTCCCAACCACAATTACTATATAAACCACCCATGACCGGAAGCAAGAAAAGGGATTACTTTGTTTCTGATGAGCTAAATTCGATCCTTGTATCAATTTTAATTAAACAATATAATTCCTATACGATGAATCAGAAAGAATCAATTGAACATGCTGATGCAATGATGGTTATGGCCGATTCCAACAGGTGCAGAAAAAAAATACCAAAAAACCAAACGTATTATACCCTGGAAAGAAACAAAAAGGCAAGAAATGGCATCTGAAAGAAATCGGGCGGCGATGTCCCCGGGCCGCAATTCCTTGGGATGCGTTTCCTAAGCTTGGTATGATGAGGAAGGAATTTCTGGAACAATACGGCGATCCGGGGGGTCCGGATTGGCACGGGTAGAACCCGGCCCACCGATTAAAATGCTGCTCTATCAACAAGATGGAGCAAGAGATAATATCATGTAAATTAATTCCCGGTAACGAACCAACAGAATCTTCTAGCTCATAAATTACGGTTATGCCGAAGTAATTTTATATGAAAATCGTACACATTATAACTCGTATGATATTAGGCGGGGCGCAGGAGAATACGTTGTTGACCTGTGAGGGTCTGCATAAGAGGGGTCATGAGGTTGTGTTGATTACCGGGCCGCCCTTGGGGCCGGAGGGCCAGTTGATGGACCGGGCTAAAGCGGGCGGCTATGGGGTTATTGAGCTGGATGGGCTGCGGCGGGCGATTAATCCGGTTCATGATCTGCCGGTTTATTTCAAGTTGAAAAAGATATTCGCCGAGATCGACCCCGACATTGTGCATACTCATTCGGCCAAGGCGGGTGTTCTGGGCCGTTGGGCCGGGGCCGCCCGGCGTAAAAAAGACGTTCAGGCCTGCTGTCCCACCCTGGAGAAATTCCGCGCCGCCCAGGCCGCCGGCTGCGGCCGACCCCGCATCATTCACACCATTCACGGCCTGGCCTTTCACCCTTACCAATCGGCCTTGCTTAACTATCCTTATATTGTCATCGAGCGCTCGGCGGCTAAATACACCGATGCTTTTATCAGCGTCGCCGACGCCATGACCGACGAGGCGCTGGCCGCCGGTATCGGCCAAAAACACCAGTACACCCGTATTTTTTCCGGTCTGGAAACGGAAACGTTTCTCCAGGAGCCCTCCGCCGAAGATACGGCACGTATTCGCCGCGGCCATAATATTCCCTCTGACGCCCTGGTAATCGCCACCGTGGCGCGGTTGTTCAATTTAAAGGGTCACGAATATATTATCGAATCCGCCCGGCAGCTTGTCCCGCGTCATCAAGAGTTAATTTGGTTGTTCATCGGCGACGGCAAATTACGCGACCAACTTGAACGACAAATCGCAGCTTATCAATTAACCAATCACTTTCGTTTAACCGGCCTGGTCGCGCCCGAAAGCGTTGGTCCCCTGCTGCACGCCAGTGATATTTTAATCCACTGTTCTTTACGCGAAGGGCTGGCCCGCGCCCTGCCTCAGGCCCTGCTGTGCGGCAAAGCGGTTATCAGCTTTGACATTGACGGCGCCCGCGAGGTGGTCATCAACAACAAAACCGGTTTTCTTATCCCGCCCCAAGACGTGCCTGCCTTGATCGAGGCTCAGGAAAAACTTATCAACGATGATAACCTGCGCCGCCGTTTAGGAAACGCCGGCCGCGAACGCTGCCGCAAAGAATTCGACCATGAGTTAATGGTGGACAGAATTGAACGACTCTACCAATCCCAGGCGGCACTATTGGGACCGCCCAAATAATTCAAAAAAGGTAATGGCTTTGACAATTTTAACTAAAAATAAAAAATTGCTTTATTATTATCAGCCTCCTATTTTATCACAGAGTCATAACCGACAAATTACTCCCATACCGTGTAAATCCTGAGATTATCAGGATTGATAAATTTACCAGGTCGTTATTTTCAAAAAATACAATAATATAATATTCTATAACCCCACCTTATACAAGGTCTTACGTAAATAATACCCGATAACAAACAACCTTGCTATTGCATTTAAATTCTTTTTAATTGTATAATTAAATGTTTATGCGACAGGCGCAACCTGAATCGTTATTATGAATAAGTTAATACTTATTAGAGCCGGCAATACCCCTTGGCAGGAAGGTCAGCCTACTGCCGATGAATCTCGCCTACAGGGAACCGTTTCCCTCCCGCTTACCGAGCAGGGCAAAGAATCTCTGCAAAAAATCGCCGAGATCCTGCAGCGAGAAAAAATTGATGCCATTTATAGCAGCGGTAACGAATCTTCCGGTCCCACCGCCGAGTACCTGGCCCAGCTTTGCCAAATCAAGACGAAAAAGGTGTCCGGCCTGCGGGAGCTGGACTTTGGCATATGGCAGGGACTGCGCATCACCGAGATTAAGAATCGTTACGGCCGGGCCTATCGACAATGGCTTTGTGATCCCACCAGTGTCCGGCCGCCCCGGGGAGAGTCGGTGCTGGAGGCTTACGACAGGGTCCGTCAATCCCTTTACAGCCTCAACAAAAAAAACCGTGACAAAACCGTGGTGGTGGTTGCCGCTTTTATTATCGTCGCCTTGATCGAATGTCTCGTCGCCCACAAAAGCCTCGACCAACTTTGGCAAATCGCCGAGCAGCATGACGACCTGCGCATTCTTGACTTGTCGGACCAGCCCGATCTATTCGCCGCCAAAGCCCGTCAAAAGCGCCTGGCGAATGTCTGATTAATATGAACGAAAACGGCAACAGTTCCTGGGAAGGCTTCTCGCTGAAGAAAAAACGGGATATGCCCGAAGGTCTTTGGCGTCGCTGTCCCGGCTGTGAAGACATGATCTTCGCCCGCTCCATCGAACAGAATCTTGAGGTTTGCCCCCAATGCCAGCATCATTTTCGCATCGGCGCCGCCCAGCGGATCAAGCAGCTTTGCGATGAAGGTTCCTTTGAGGAGATGTTGGCCGATTACAAACCCGCTGATCCTCTTAACTTCACCGACTGCCAGACTTATAAAGATCGCCTCCGCAAACAGAAAAAAAAGACCTCGCTCGAAGACGCTGCGGTTATGGGTAAAAGCTACATCAAAGGTCGCCCCGTTATCATCGCCGCGCTGGATCCTGATTTTATGATGGGCTCGATGGGCTCGGTGGTCGGCGAAAAGATCACTGTCGCCGCCGAAACCGCCCTCCAGAACCAATTCCCGCTGGTGGTGGTAAGTTGCTCCGGCGGGGCCCGCATGCAGGAAGGCGCTCTAAGCCTGGCCCAGATGGCCAAAACCTCCGCCGCCCTGGCCCAGTTCGATGAGGCCGACGGGCTCTTTATCTCCATTCTGGCCGATCCCACCACCGGGGGCGTCGCCGCCAGTTTCGCCATGCTTGGCGACGTCATCATCGCCGAACCGGGCGCCCTAATCGGTTTTGCCGGTCCCCGCACCATCTGGCACACCATCAAAGTCGAACTGCCCAAAGGCTTCCAGCGGGCTGAATTCCTCCTCGAACACGGCATGATCGACCGCATCACCCCCCGCCATCAACTCCGCAGCGAAATTGCCCGCCTGATCGACTACTGTGGAAAATAATCCCCTCCATCGCGCCATTGACAATTTGGTTTTGTCCGATTAAACTAATCCCATGAATAATGGGTGCCGGGAATTGTAAGATATATGGTGGGAGTAGCTCAGCAGGCTAGAGCACCAGGTTGTGGTCCTGGGGGTCGCGGGTTCGAGTCCCGTCTCTCACCCTCCCTATAAATAATATAGAAATAGAAAAGAATAATATTAGAAATTAACTTTTGCGAAAGTCTCGTTAGAACATGAACCAAGCGGCTAAAACAACCCGTCACCACAGTGCCATGAGTTCCTTCAAGGAAACCCTGGAATCACTTATTATTGCCTTTATTTTGGCTTTTGTATTCCGGGCCTTCACAGTGGAGGCTTTCATTATCCCTACCGGCAGCATGGCTGACACGCTGCGGGGGGCCCACTTTCGGCTGACCTGCCGCACCTGTGGGTATCCTTTCGACCTGAGTTACGGCGACAGCGACAACGAAGACATCCCGACGGTCCCGATCAACCTCAACCCCCGCCGCCGACTGCGGCCCAGCGACATCCCCATCTGCCCTCTCTGCGGAACCCAGATAGCCCCCAATTACACCCAGCGCGTCAGTAACGGCGACCGTATCCTGGTGCTAAAATATCTCTACTTTTTATCCGAACCGGAAATCTGGGACGTGGTGGTATTTAAGAATCCGACGGATCCGTCCCAGAACTTCATTAAACGCCTTATCGGTCGGCCCGGCGATACGGTCGAGATCATCGACGGCGATGTCTATATCACCCAACCCGGCGAAAAGAGAAAAATCCAGCGCAAGCCGGATCACGTACAAGAGGTGCTCTGGATACCCACTTACCACAGCGACTATCAACCTCCCCCGGACGCCCCGGGCCGGCGCGCCAAAGAAATATGGGATACGCCTTTTAGACCCCGGCCTCAATCCAATGCCTGGCATATTGACCAGCAGAATCGTCACTTCGAATTTGGCGGCTCGGATAACCCGGAGTTTCTGCAATTCAACGGCGAGCGCATCAAAAAATTCAGTCAGAACTTCCTGGCCTACAACGGCAACCACCCGAACAGCAGCGATCCTGCCAGCGACCTTAAGCTCGCCTTCACCCTTATCCCCGGCGGTCAAGAAGGCAAAGTTATCATTGAACTTGGTAAATACGGCCGCCTCTACCGGGCCGAGGTCGAGATGAACGGCGCCTGTCGCATAATCGACGAATCCGAGGATGAATCCCCCCTGGCGGAAGATAATTTTGATCCGCTGACCGCAGGCGAGCCTATATCAATTTCCTTTGCCAATGTGGACCACAGGCTTGAGCTAATCCTGGGCGAGAAGAAACTGGAATATATCGGCGCCGACGAACCGGAAGAATGGGGTTTCAACGACCGGAGCCGATATCGAATTCCCACGGTGACACTGGCCGGACAAGGCGGGGCTTTTACCCTTAGACACGCGGCACTTTTTCGCGATGTTCATTACACCAATTCCAGCAACGGCCAAATCGGGGAAGGCACCGAAGGCAATCCCTTCACCTTGGGAGAGGATGAGTTTTTCGTTTTGGGCGACAACAGTCCCCAAAGTCACGATTCCCGCTTCTGGGATCCGCCTGATCCCTTACCCTCCGGCAAACGATACCAGGCCCACATAGTGCCGCGGGATTATCTTATCGGCCGGGCCTTTTTTGTCTATTGGCCGGCGGGATTCCATATCCACCCCAACGTCCCGTTCGCCCCGATTCCCAACATCGGGGACATGAGATTTATCCACTAGTTTCCGCGTAATTTTTTCTGTTTCCTGATTTTCTGGGGTATAATTTACCTATAAACAATAACGCCCGGAAAACGTCTAATAGGGAGATGGACAGTTCGAAGAAAGGGCAGAGAAATTGCATAAGTTCTTTATTGACAAATCATTACGTCATAAATGCACGTTCCCATAATTTTATAGAGGTGTAATATGATTAACAGGAAGATTTTAATTTTAATAGGGGCCTTGGCATTGTGTTTTTGCACCTGTTGGGCGGAGGGTCAGCAGGAGCAGTGGCTGGGGTATTACACGGGGCGGGAGGCTCATATGGTGGTGGGTGATATGGGGGTGCGGATATTGCCGTTAGGTGATGAGAAGCCAAAGGGGGTGGAGCTGCCGGAATTTGAGTCGGAAGGGCCGATTTTTGCGCGGTGGGATAGCCCTATGGCTAAGAATGGGCATCTATGGATCGCCCTGGACCGTTCGCACCTATACGGGCCCTATGACAGGCTTTATATCGATGCGAACGGAGACGGGGCCTTGAGGGATGAGGCGGTCATATCGGCATACCGCACCAGCGTCAACTACGCCTATTTTGGGCCGGTAAAGGTGGTTTTTGCCAGTCACGACGGGCCAATTACCTATCATCTGAACTTTAATTTTATCAAGCTTAGTGATACCAAAGAGTTGCGGGTTTATGCGGGCGGCTGGTATGAGGGGGAAATAAAAATCGGTGCGGCCAAGAAAAAATGTGTGCTGATCGACCATAATGCCAACGGGACCTTTAACGATAGATCCCTTGATCCCGGCCAGTGTGACCGGATTCGGATTGACAGCGAGACGCGTTTTGTAGGCCAATACCTGGAGGTTGTCGGGGTGCTGTATGAGCCGCAGATAGCCCGAGACGGGGCGTGTATCAAACTAACTGAGGCGGAAAATGTGATTTTTGGTGAAATTCGGTTGCCGGGATCGTTAACCGCCTTTGCCGCGGGTGGGGAGAAGGGATTGTTTAACGTCAAGCCGGAAAAGGGCAGAGCAAAATTGCCGGTGGGTCAGTATCGCGTAAATTCCTGGGCTATCGAAACTATAGACGATCAGGACATAACGTGGAGACTGGAGGGTTTGGGGGCCAACGAAAAGGGGATTTTTGAGATAAATCGGCAGAAAACAGCTATTCCGGCGGTGGGCGAGCCGGTTATTGCTCTTTTGACGGTTAGTAAGAG
>Ga0111186_1047_pt1 | contig 19216 bp, 17 predicted proteins | sample DeeMarSWOR324_28_FD_80243 | JGI IMG/M metagenome (GOLD analysis project Ga0111186, IMG submission 80243) | Phycisphaerae bacterium SM23_30 | reverse complement strand
GCACGGAGTATAGGCTTTTGGTTTTTTCAAAGCCGGCGGCTTGGGCGGCCTTGACCTGCCGGGCGCCTTTGATGGGGGTGACAAAGACCACGCCCATGCCTTTTTTTTCGGGGGTGCGCCGGGCAATGACAAACTCCAGATTAACCCCGGCCTCAGAGAGGGCCTTCATTTTTACCGCCAGGCTGCCGGGTCTGTCTTTGATAGTGGCAGCCCAAACATCAACTTTGGATACATCCAGTTTCATGTTATGATCTCCCGATATTAGTAACCTGTAGCACTGGGAAAAATTTACCGGGCAAACTTATGGGGACAATTTGAACAATAGCCCGGCATTTGTCAACAGTAAAGAAAGATATGGGGGGAAATACTGTTTCGATGCAGCCTGTTGACAGGGATATTTGCCGCTAAAAGCCACCGTAGCGTCGAGAGAGAGGATCGGTTAGAATGTTTGAGGATATATAACTTTCCCGCGGAAAACAAAGATGAATGAAACAAAGGTGTTGTTGAATACCTATTATGAGGTTCTCTACGAGCGACTGGAGGCCAAGAAGGACCTGAGCTGCGTCCGGATCGAGCGGGTGCTCAGAGAGGAGATAGCAAGGCAGGGATACAGGGTGTCGGGGGGGGAGGGATTTTCGGCCTACCAGCAGGCGGCCGAGGCCTTTGTCGCCGAAAGAATCGAGACCTACAATCCGGTGGGGATTCAATATACCTTTGAGCAGGCCCGCCCGGAAGAGGTTTGGGAGTTTGAGGACCAGCTCAACTGGTACGACAGTCGAGGGGAATTTGAGGCGCTGGTGGAGGCGGCCCGGGGGAAGGCGGAGCGGGGATTATCGCGGGAAGAGCTGCGGTCGCGGGCGGAGGAGTTAATTCAGGAGCTGGGGGCCTATCCGGACAAGAGCATCATCGAGGGATACGAAGCGGCGCCGACCCTGCGGAAATTGCCGGATTACGTGGTGGCCCGGGTGGTCGAGGAGCTGGTGCGAAGGGAGAGATGATCCGGGAGGGTATTGGTCGAGGGCTTTAGCTAAGGGCCGCCGGCGATATTGCTCTTGTGAAGGGGATTTTGGCAAAACTTTAGTGATTAACAGGCATATATTGACAAACGGTCCGGGAGATATAACAATTTTTATAACAGGTTAAAAAAGATATTTCAGGGGCGAGTTATGTTGGGTAAAAGATTGAAAATGCGGGGGAAGATGCTGCTGCTGCTATTGTCTATTGCCCTGATACCGATGATAGCCAGTTCGGCGATTCATCGGGTTTCGATGCTGTTTTTGGGCAATCATCTGGCCGCCGACACCCGCACGACGCTGACGGAAAACGCGATCAGATCCCTCCAGCAGCTGGTGGAAGAATATGAAGAGATCATGAGATTGAATAAAAACGGACTGGAGCTGGCGCTGCGATTTCAGGCGCAGGAGGTGGAAAGGCGTCTGGCGGGGCCGGCGGATCTCGGACAACTGAGCAGTTTTCCGGAGGAATATGGCCGGGACGAAGGCCTCGAGGCGCCGCAAGAGCCCTTTCGGGAATATTTACAGGCCGGACCAACAGGAGACTTAGAGCCTATATCCGTTAACTATCGTCAGCAGGGATACTTTCTCTGCGAGGGGGTCAAATTTGAAGAGGTAGCCGACGACATGTCGCGACTGGCGTCGATGACCCGGGTCTATGGGGAACTGGCCCGTTTTAATCCGGAGTTGATATACTGGCAGTACACCACACTGGAAAAGGGGGTTTTAACTATATATCCGGCGGGGGGTACATTTCCCGATCCTAATAGTTTCGATCCCCGTCAGAGGCAATGGTACGTAAGAGCTAAAGAAGAAGATGCCCTCACATGGCACCAGCCGATTATTGACGTGGTCAGCAAGAAAACGATATTACAGATTTCGACGCCGGTTCGTTATCCGGACGGCGCGTGGGCGGGCGTTACGGCCATGGATATAGCGTTGACAGATATTTTCCAAAACTGGCAGCTTCCGGCACCCTGGTCGGAGGTGGCGGAGCGATTGCTGGCGGTGCCGGCCTCACCGGATCAGCCGGCTCCGCAAAAGCCCTTAATTATTGCCAAAACCAGTTATCGTGATCTGCAGCAGACCTGGGAAACGCCCCTGGAGCTTCAGTATCTGGAGTCGGAGGACCAGGAGGAGTTGGATGCCCTTTTAAGAGACGCTGAGGCCGGTCGGTCGGGCGTGCGGCAGATGCGTTTCGAGGGTCGCGAGGCGTTGTGGGCCTGCGGGGTATGCCGGCCGGAAGAGCCGTTTCCGGTTATCATAGTGCCATATGACAATATCATCGCCCAGGCAACCGCGGCCGAGCAATATATTATATCCAAGACCAATCAAGGGCTGATAATCACCGGGGTCATAATGATAATAGTATTTGCCGCGGCGGCGCTGGCAGCGATTCTATCTTCCCGCTCGGTGACGCGGCCCATCAGCGAACTGGTCGCCGCCGGGAAAAAACTCTCCCTGGGCGACTTTAAGGCGCGGGTAAATATCCGAACGGGGGATGAGCTGCAGGAGCTGGGAGAGATATTCAATGATACCGGCCCCAAATTGCAGGAGCGTCAGCGGATCAAGCATTCGCTGGCGTTGGTGACCGCGATTCAGCAGCATCTGCTGCCGCAGGAGGCGCCCCGATTACAAAACTTCGACATTTTCGGCCAGTGCCGATATTGCGACGAAACCGGGGGGGATTACTATGACTTTATCGAACTGGTGGAGATCGCCGAGGGTAAAATAGGCCTTACCGTAGGCGATATTACCGGTCATGGTCTGGGAGCTGCGTTTCTGATGGCCTCGGCGCGGGGCGTTCTGCGGAGCGACGCCGTTCGACGGGGCACGGATTTGCCCCGACTTTTCGGGGATCTTAACAGTCACCTCGTGCGTGATCTGGAAGAAGGCCGATTTATGACCCTTTTCTACGCAATTCTCGACGATAAAGACAGGACGCTGATCTGGGCCTCGGCCGGGCACGATCCGGCGCTGTGGTACCATAAGGACAGCGGACAATTTGAAGAGCTGCCCAATACAGGTTTGCCTTTGGGGGTATTGCCGGAGGCGAGTTTTGAGCAAGGCGGACCGGTAACCTTTCAATCGGGCGATATCTTACTGGTGGGCACCGACGGCATCTGGGAGGCGATAAATTCCTCCTATGAAATGTTCGGCAAACAAAGGTTTTACGACACGGTGCGGGCCCATCATGACGTATCGGCAGCCAAGATATATACGGCGGTTATCCGGGCGGTTCACGATTTTTGCGCCGGTGCGCCGCAGATGGATGACATAACATTGCTTACGTTGAAAGTGCTTTAACCTATGCCGGACAAACGAAAACATCGGGGCGCCCATCCGGAAGACGAGCTGCTCTTTGCGCCGTCGCAGTGGGAAAATTTAAGGCGGGCGGCGCGGGATTACAGCTGGCTTTTGAGCCGGGGCTATGCGGATAAATCAGCCCTGAAACTGGTGGGGGATCGTTTTTCGCTGCGGCAGCGGCAGCGAACCGCCGTGATGCGCAGCGCCTGCGCCGACGAGGCGCAAGAGGCCCGCGCCGCCAAGCAACTCGGCCCGGAACAGATGCGGGGTCGGTCGCTGCTGCTGGACGGGTACAACGTAATAACCACGGTGGAGGCGGCCCTGGCGGGGGGTGTGATCCTGCTGGGGCGCGACGGCTGCTATCGAGATATAGCCAGCATTCACGGCACCTATCGAAAGGTGGCCGAGACCATTCCCGCCCTTAAATTGATAGGGAACTACCTCGACGACAGGAAGACAGGTGCGGGTCTCTGGTATCTGGATCGGCCGGTATCCAACAGCGGTCGGCTCAAGAAGATGATACTGGAGACCGCAAACGAAGAAGGCTGGGACTGGCAGGTGGAGCTGGTTTATAGTCCCGACGGCGTTTTAGTCCGGTCCGAAGAGGCGGTGGCCACCAGCGACAGCGAGATACTGAATCGATGTAAATGCTGGTTCAACCTGGCCCGGCAGGTAATAGAGCGATTGGCGGTCGAAGCGAACATTGTGGATTTGAATTTTGATTAATAATGTAAACCAATTGAAAGAGATGTTGACGGCATGTCGCTTGTGCCCCCGGCATTGCGGGGTGGACCGGACGGCAGGTGAATTTGGAAAGTGCGGTATTGGCACCGAGGCGAAAGTGTCCTCGGCGATGCCGCATTTCGGGGAGGAGGCCGTCCTGGTGGGCGGGGGGGGCAGCGGGACCATCTTTTTTAGCGGCTGCAATCTGGAATGCGTATTTTGCCAGAATTACGACATCAGCCAGAGTACCGACGGCCGGGCCTGCAGCTCACGAGAGATTGCGGCGCTGGGGCAGCGGCTGGCAGAGGCAGGCTGTGAGAATATCAACTTTGTGACGCCCACGCACGTGGTGCACGCGGTGGCCGAGGCGATCTTGATCGTCCGTTCGCTGGGGATAAAGGCGCCAACGGTTTATAATTGCGGCGGGTACGAGTCGGTGGAGGTGCTGGGACTACTGGCAGGGCTGATAGATATTTATATGCCGGACTTCAAGTACGCCGACGCCGAAAGGGCAAAGAAGTATTCCGGGATTGAAAATTATCCCGCGGTCGCGACGGCGGCGTTGGCGGAGATGTACCGGCAGGCAGGGCCGCTGGAGCTGACCAAAGGAGGCGTGGCCCGCAAAGGGGTGCTGGTGCGGCACCTGGTGATGCCGAACGATTTAGCTCACAGCAAGGCGGTAATTGAAATCGTGGCCCGGACGGCGCCGGGGTGTACGATCAACGTGATGGGGCAATACCGACCGAGTTATCGAGCGCGGGAGTATCCGGAGCTGATGGATTATCCTTTAAGCCGAACGATTCGGTCGCTCCGCGAATATGCCGGCGCCCGCGGCTTGAAACGAAACGGCGTGGAAAGCTAAAACTATCAGGATGCAGCCAAGGCATCCGTTGACGGCCGGGAAATTATCCCTTAAAATTTATCAACCGGTTTTGCGGAGTTTTTTATGATCGCCGACATTGAGCAAAAAGACATCCTTTGGATTATTATTGCGGTGTTCGTGCTGTTGACAGGGGCGGGGATAGTCATGCTTTTGATTCGAAGAAAATTTCGTTCGGAATCCTCGACAACAGAAAATCCCGAAGTGCCTTTCACCCTGGATCAGGTCCGACAAATGCATCAGCAAGGGCATATCTCCGAGGGAGAATTTCAGCGTCTCAAAGACAAAATCCTCAAAGAAACCCTCTTTGACCGCCCCGACAAGTAACATCTGCAACGGCATGAGGTTATAAATATTGCTCGATGGAAAACCTAAAGACCGATGGAGACGGGGATTTCTGCGGGAAATTTTGACACTCGACAGCCCCCAAGACGATTGGTATAATAGATATTGAAAGGAGAGCGGCTGATGACCACCGGGAAGAAAAAAAGCGGCTCCGGCCCGCCCCGCCGTCGATCCGGGGCGTGCAGTTTTTGCGGCAAGAGCGAACGGGAGGTCGGTCCTTTGATCGAGGGTCCGGGTCGGATATTCATTTGCGGCAGCTGCGTCGATCTCTGTTCCAATATCATACGTCAGGAGAGAAAACAACTCCGTCCGGGTCGCTCACTTTCAACCCATATCCCCACCCCCCGGGAGATTAAAGAGGTCCTGGACCAGTATGTTATCGGCCAGGAGCACGCCAAGAAGACGCTGGCGGTCGCCGTCCATAACCATTATAAGCGTCTCAACCATAGTTTCAGCAGCGACGACGACGTGGAGATCGACAAAAGCAACGTGCTGTTGATCGGTCCCACCGGCTGCGGAAAGACGCTTTTGGCCCAGACCCTTGCTCACACCCTGAACGTCCCCTTCGCCATCAGCGACGCCACCACCCTTACCGAAGCGGGCTATGTCGGCGAGGACGTAGAAAACATCCTACTGCGGCTGCTTCAGGCCGCCGAATACGACATCGAAGCCGCCCAGCAGGGCATTATTTACGTGGACGAGATCGACAAAATCGGCAAAACCAACCAGAATGTGAGCATCACCCGCGACGTTTCCGGCGAAGGGGTGCAGCAGTCGTTATTGAAACTCCTGGAAGGAACGATCGCCAACATCCCCCCCCAGGGGGGCCGTAAACACCCTGAACAGCAGTATATCCAGATGGATACCACCCAGATTCTTTTCATCTGCGGCGGGACCTTTAAGGGCCTCGAAGACGTCATTAAAAAACGTCTAGGCCGCAAGATGATCGGTTTCGCCGCGGAACAGCAGCCCGCCACCGAATCCAGCGATCAAACCGCCCAAATTCTACATCAGGTCACACCTGAAGATCTGGTCCATATCGGTATGATTCCCGAGTTGGTGGGGCGCCTGCCGATCACCACCGCCCTGGAGCCCCTTGACGAAGACGCCCTGATAAAAATTCTCACCGAGCCCAAAAACGCTCTGATAAAGCAGTACACCAAGTTTTTCGAGATGGAAAACGCCCATCTTGAATTTACCCCCGACGGTCTATTGGCCATTGTCAAAAAAGCACTTAAACGCGATACCGGCGCCCGCGCCCTGCGGGCGGTCACCGAAGAGATCATGCTCGAGATCATGTACGAATTACCGGAACAAAAGCCCCACATAACGTACGTCATAGATGCTGATATCGTCGAAAAAAAGGCCCCGGTCTTTGATGTCCGAAAAAAGGCCAAAAAAGAAACCGCCTAACCCGATATGCGTTATTTTTTGTCAACAGGAGGGGAGGGTAAAATATTGGCGTATTTTGACGTAGATATAATGATACGGCCTAAAATTTGATCGGCGTGGCAAAACGATGAAAAAAAAGAAGGAAACAGATACGCAGGCAACCGTAACTTTCATGTGTCCTAACTTACGATGTAGAAAGATACTTATGGCGCCTGACCGGTCACGAGGAAAACGAGTACGATGTTCCTATTGCGGCACCACCCTGAAGGTTCCAGACGCCAAGAAAGATTATTTCGCTGATAAAGGATTAGCCTCGAAAAAAGCCATGGTCAATGAAGAAGAGTATCCACCTGAGACACAACAGTAAGGCAGGCGAATAACCGGTCGATCGAATCATAACTTAATTAATAATAATAACTTAGCTACTGGGCCGATCTTCTTCGCTTTTCTTGGTGGCCTCTTCGATTTCATCGTTGATGCCGCGCAGCCCCTTCTTGAATTCTACAATTCCTCGGCCTAGCCCTTTGCCCACTTCCGGCAGACGATTTCCGAAAATCAGCAGCCCTACCGCCGCGATCACGATCAATTCCCAGGTGCCCGGCATCCCGAAGGCCATCATAATTTGGTCATAACTCATTTTATTTCCCCTACTTAAGTAATTTTCCGCAATCAAACGCCACAGTATTTCTCAACCTGTGATTATATCAAAAACTGCCTAAATTATATCTTTACAAGAATATAATATACCACATGTTTGCTTTTTACCAGTGTAATATTACCGCTTTGGGGGCGGAATTTAATGTTTTGTCAGGTATTTTTATTTACAGCTTCTATTACTGACGAAACTGTCAGGTCCGCCGCCGCGCCCAGGGCATCGAGGGCCAAATGGTCGCCGGCGCTCTGGTCGAATAATATCGACGCCCGCGGCTCGAATTCCTGATCGCCGGCCCATATCACCAGCGTAACCGGGATGCGCGGCAGAATAAACAATTCCATCGAAGCATCGCCGTACTCACAGCGGCTGCCATTAAATTTTTCCATCACTTTATATATTTTTTTCGGTTCCTCCCCCAAGGCCTGGGCCAGTTTGTCGGTCGGCATTTCATGGATCCCCCGAAAGAAAAATTCCCCGCCGGCGAGCGTTTCGGCTTTAACCAGCTTCTGGCGCAAAGGGCGATCTTTAGCCTGTATGAGGTACGCCAGGATACACAATTGTTCGATGAAACCGGCCGGTTCATTTTCCGGGCCTTTTTCGGGGAAAATCTGCTTTTTGGCCACATCGACAACGTATGGCCGATTCAACAAATCGATAAAATACCGCCCCGTCGATTCACCGGCCTGATATTGACATTTTGCCCGCCGCGCCGTCTGCGCGCCCTCCAGTTTTTCCAGTTGCCGCCAAAGACCCTCATGCATCATGACAATTAGTTTTCCTTAAATTCAGCGCCTAACTTAAAATAATCATATGTTAATTTATTCGTTGGAGAAATTTTAAAAAAAACCCAAATCCACCGGGATTTGGGGCCTATGGAATATAGTATCCCACAGGGATAATCTATCAACAACTATACATTAATATTCCGGCAATGCAACCATAAAAGCCCATACTTTTTCCGCAATGCCTCCGCCCGGAGACAGACCGGGCGAAAGATTTCCATCATGTCATAAGTCTCGCTCATAAGACATTTATCCTTGCTGGGCGATTTTTTGGTAATCGGCGAATAACTTTTTGAAAATGGTATTCCAGTTTCGAGAGAGGGCGTATTGACGGGCGTTTCGGCCCATCTTTTTTCTCAAGGGTTCGTCGCGGATAAGCAGGTTCAATTTGGCGCGAAAGTCTTCGTCATCACAGGCGACGAATCCGGTTTGGCCGTGGTCGATGAGTTCTTTGGGGCCCATTTTGTCGGTCACTATTGCCGCCAGACCCGAACTCATCGCCTCCAGCACCACGTTGCCGAAGGTGTCGGTGGCGGAGGGAAAGGCGAAAATATCCGCCGAGGCGTAGGCCCTGCTTAGATCCTCGCCTTTAAGAAAACCGGTAAAAATCGCCTGGGGACATTTCTGCTGCATTTCTTCTCGATAGGGCCCGTCGCCGACCACCGTTAATTTGGCGTCGTTTTTATCCTGAAAGATCTCTGCTAAAACATTCAAATTTTTCTCGGTGGAGACCCGCCCCACATACAGCACCATTACTTCCCCGGTTTCCCGTCGATAGCGGGGATGAAACCGCTCCGTGTCGATGCCGCGGGAGAATATGCCGATCTCGGTCTGTAATTTTTCCTGTAAAAGCTTTTTCGCATGCTCCGACGGCGCCAAAACCAGTTTAACCTGATTGTAATACCACTGCATATATTTCCAGGTAAGATTTTCGGATCTCCGGCCCGAATGGTCGGTGGGCAGGCAGAATTTTTTGACGATATTATCGATGCGATCCTTGACATATTCGGGCAGGGCGGTGTGGTAAGAGCCGATCAGGGGGATATCGCCCGCCTTGGCCGCCAACAGGGCATTGAGCCCCATGGAGCCGGGGGTGGCGGTATGAATCAGGTCGTATTTTCGCTGCCGGGCCTGGCGGATTATTCGCAGCCGCGCCAGTTTTATGTCGAAAATCATATCGAAATATATATCCACCGGCGCCGCCGGCCGATAGCGATAAATATTAACCGACCCCCTTTCCTCGACCGAATCGGCCTTCTCCGCATGGGCGTAAACATCCAGCCTTTTGTCATTCTTCCGGCACCAATCCGTCAAATAGCGAAAGGTATTGGCCACCCCGTTCACCTCATCGTAGGTGTCGGTGAAAAGTGCTACCTTCATAGTCTATCTCGGTTTGTTATTATAACTATCTCGGTTTGTTATTATAACAGCATGGGCACAACCCATCCTACCCTTCCTATTGTTTCTTTACGAATGATATTTCTCCAATGTTGTCATCAGGAAAAAGCTGATTAGGGCATTTGTGGCAGATATCTGATAATTCGGCTGTGCTCCTTCTCGTAATCTTTTTTATATCATCGAAATTATCTTTTTGAACTAAGCCCAAACGTTCATAATTAATATCCAAACATTTTCCAGTACTAATTTCTCTTCCATATAAAGGACAGAACAATCCTTTACCTGTTTTCATAGCCGAACTCCAGCATTTAGTAGTAATTGAATCAATTTTGAATCAAACTGTTCTTTTCAAAAGACAGTAATCTTTAAAGCTTAACCAACCCGGTAGGATTGTCATTAGCCCATGCTGCGTTTTATGATTTACTGGCAAAACCCTTGCTCTTAATAGTGGGCAAAGAGTCACCCTATTTTTTTAATTTTGGCCAGGTGTTTTTCGTAATATTCGGCGTAATATTTCTTACCTTTAGGGGTAAAAAATGTCAAGGGTAATTGAATCTGTCCTTTGATATTTAAATCTGCTATATTGAAAGGCCGACAAATATTTATGCAACCGGCAAGGGTGTGCTTTGCCCATGCCGACTATATAAAACGGAGGAGCAGGAGTGAGCAAACATTTGATGGATAAAGCCGTCATTCTGGCGCGGGGATTAGGAACGCGCATGCGCAAAGCGGACGAGAGCGTGGGAATGAGCGCCGATGAGGCCGCCGCTGCTGATGCGGGCGTTAAGGCATTGATGCCAATTGATCGGCCCTTTCTCGACTATGTGTTGGGCGCTCTGGCGGAGGCCGGCTATGGAAGAATCTGCCTGGTGATCGGCCCGGAGCACGACGCCGTAAGAGCATATTACGGCGAGACGCTTAAGTGCCGGCGCCTGACTATCGATTTCGCTATTCAGTCGGAACCTCTGGGCACGGCCGACGCGGTTCGGGCGGCAGAAGATTTCGCCGCCGGCGATGACATCCTGGTCATCAACTCGGATAATTACTACCCGCCCGAGGCCCTGGCCGCCTTGCGGGAAATTGAAGGCAACGGCCTGGCGGTCTTCGAGAGAGAGGCCATGATCGCCGGCAGCAATATTCCCCCCGAAAGGATAACCAAATTCGCCGTGGTCCAGATCGACCCCCAGGGATTCATGCAGCGAATTAGGGAAAAACCCGACCCGGAGACCCTCCAAAACTTACCGGAACCTGTCTGCCTGAGTATGAACTGCTGGCGTTTCACCCCGGAGATTTTTCCCGCCTGCCGCTCGATTTTGCCTTCGGCGCGGGGAGAATGGGAGCTGCCCGACGCCGTGCAATATGTCATCGAGCAAATGCACCTGCCTTTTCGGGTTTTGACCTTTAAAAAACCGGTGCTGGATATGTCCTGCCGCGCCGATGTGCCCGCCATTAAGGCCAAACTCACCGGCACCGAAGTCAATCTATAATTCGATATTTAGCCCCCGGCGTAAAGCCGGGAGATCATCGATAAGCATATTTACCGGGCAATATTTGACATAGCCGGCCAGACCGGTTAAGTTGAAACCGGACTTCGATAAAATTGAGGTTAGGCATATATTATTTAAGAAAACCGTTTGGGAGATTTTTATAAATAATTTCTTAACTGATTGTCTGGCAATAACTTACTGTTGGAAAAGAAAAAATTATTTTCTTTTCCAGTTATGTCTATACTCAATTTGGCAAAACTTCAGTTAAAATTAATAATGGACCGATTTAGGTAATTGGTTTTGGGCCCGGCGGCTAACATTGATATCGCCAAAGCCCGTAGCCGTTATTTAACAATAACAAACCGCTGGTCACGAATGGCTAAAAAAAAAGACAAACAGGAAAAACCCCCTCCCAAAAGTTTCTGGGATTCCTTTGCGATCAGTCAGGTCGATACCGATGAAATCGACCCGGATCAGGTGGATGTGACCTCGGATGCCGTCAAAGGAACCGGTTCTGCGGTCCGGCCTGTGCCCAAACCAAGGCCCCAGACCGACAAACAACGTCCCCCGTCGGTGCGGCGCAGCGGTCAGAGCAAATCCCCCGCCCGGCGGTCCCCCGCCGAGGCCGACAGTAGTAACCTGCCCAAAAGGACTCCCAGGAAAAAATCCCGCTCCGCGGCCCTCTCGGCGCGTAAATTCAGAGATGATGATGCCGAGCAAGTCACCATACCTCCGGAACTGGGCATCTTGGCCCTGCGCAATGCGGTCATCTTTCCGGGGACCGTGATACCGCTGGCGGTGGGTCGCCGCCGCAGCCGACGCCTGTTGACGGAGGTGCTGGGCGATGAATCGTCCGGCAGACCCGCCGAAAAAGTCATGGGGGTGTTAACCCAAAAAGACCCTTCCGTGGAGGTGCCCGATTTCGATAACCTTTATTCCACGGGCACTGTCGTAGCCGTCCTGAAGCAGCTCCGACAGCCCGACGGCAATAAGAGCGTGGTGGCTCACGGACTGGTCCGGTTTCGCGTCGTGGAATGGCTCAGCGCCGAACCGTACCTCCGCGCCCGTATCGAAGTGGTCACCTCCGAGGCTGCCGCCAGCAAAGAGCTGGATGCCCTGGTCACCAGCGTTCGCCACACCGCTCTGAAAATGGTTCAGCTTTCCCCCAATATCCCGGAAGAAGTAAACGTCATCCTCAGCAACATCGACGATGCCGGGGCTTTGGCCGACTTTCTCGCCGCCAACATTAACATCCCCAGCGACCAAAAACAGCAACTGCTGGAAACCATCGACGTAACCGAACGCTTGAAAAAGCTCTCCGTGGCCCTGGCCCACCAGGTGGAACTGCTGGAATTAAGCGCCAAAATTCAGGAACGCGTCAGCCAATCCATCGATAAAACCCAGCGTGAATATTTTCTCCAGGAGCAGCTCAAGGCCATTCAAACCGAACTCGGTCAGACCGATCAAAAGTCCGCCGACGTCGATCAACTCAAAAAAAAGATCAGCGCCGCGCAAATGCCCCAAAAGGTCGAAACGGAGGCCCTGCGGGAACTGGATCGGCTTTCCCAGATCCCCACCATGAGTCCCGAATACAGCGTCCTGCGGAGCTATATCGAGTGCTTATGCGAACTGCCCTGGTCCAAAAGCACCAAAGACAAGCTCCATCTCAACAGCGCCCGGCGGATCCTCAACGCCGATCATTACAATCTCACCAAGGTCAAAAAACGCATCCTGGAGTTTCTGGCCGTCCGCAAGCTCAATCCCCAGGGCCGCAGCCCCATTCTCTGTTTCGCCGGCCCCCCCGGCGTGGGTAAAACCTCGCTGGGCCGCAGCATCGCCCGCAGCATGGGACGCAAGTTTGTCCGCATCTCTTTGGGCGGCATCCGCGACGAGGCCGACATCCGAGGCCATCGCCGCACCTATATCGGGGCCCTGCCCGGACGCATCGTCCAGGAGATCCGCAAGTGCCAGATTAATAATCCCGTGTTTATGCTGGATGAACTGGATAAAATCGGTCAGGATTTCCGCGGCGACCCGGCCTCCGCCCTTTTGGAAGTGTTGGATCCCGAACAGAATAACACCTTCACCGATCACTATATCGCCCTGCCTTTTGACCTGTCGCGGGTGATGTTTATCGGCACCGCCAACTATATGGGCGCCGTGCCCCCGGCCCTGCGCGACCGGATGGAGGTCCTGGAGCTGTGCGGTTATACCGCCCCGGAGAAGCTGGCCATCGCCCGGCGTTACCTTCTCCCCCGCCAGTTAAAGGAAAACGGTCTGACCTCACGGCTCCTGACCATCAAGACCGATGCCCTGGAAAAACTCATTGAGTCGTACACCCGCGAGGCGGGCGTGCGGGAACTGGAGCGTCAGATCGCCGCCATTTGCCGGGCCGTCGCCGCTGAAGTCGCCTCCGGCAAGCGTAAAAGCGCCGTCGTCTCCGACCGACAATTATCCCGATGGTTAGGTCCCGTCCGGTATGAATCCGAAGTGGCCCTCCGCACCGGCACGCCGGGCGTGGCGACCGGCCTGGCCTACACGCCCGTGGGCGGGGAGGTCCTCTTCGTCGAATCCACCGTCACCCCCGGCAGCGGCAAACTCATCTTAACCGGCCAACTGGGCGAGGTAATGAAGGAAAGCGCCCAGGCCGCCCTGAGCATCCTTAAAAGTCAAACCCTCAGCAAAAAGAAGACCCGCGGTGACGGACTCCGGAGGCACCTGTCGCAATCTCTGGGACAGGCTGATACCCTAAAACAACAGGATATTCACATACACGTGCCCGCCGGCGCCGTACCCAAAGACGGACCTTCGGCAGGCCTGGCGATTTATACCTCGCTGGCCTCGCTCTTTTGTGAAAAACCCGTCAGGGCCGATGTCGCCATGACCGGCGAGGTCACCCTGCGGGGGCTGGTGATGCCCATCGGCGGCGTTAAAGAAAAGCTCCTGGCCGCTAAACGGGCCGGTATTCGAACCGTAATCCTACCCGCTAGAAATCGCAAGGACCTGGTTGACCTGCCCAAAGACGTAATCCGCGGCCTGAAAATGCAGTTCGTGCGCAACGTTGACAAGGTGCTGACCTTGGCCTTAGAGAGCAGCAGATAGAAGTAGAGGCGGCTGCGAACCGTCCCTGAAATTATCAATATCAAACACAACCCGTGGAGCGCGGCGATCATGGCAGATGAGCCTAAGTTAACCATTACTCAGCAAACCGGCGTCGCCATTGTTGGTTTCGCCGAACCCAACCTCCTGGACGCCTATCACGTCAATGAAACCACAAAAGACTTATATCGCCTGATCGAGCAGGAGGGCTATCGCTTGATCGTACTGGATATTTCCACCCTCAAAATGCTCAGCAGTCAGGCGCTGGGAGTCTTTTTAAATATGCGGCAGAAACTGGATAAACTCAACGGCCAAATGGCGATCAGCGGCATCGATCCCGACCTCTCCCGCGTGTTCAAGATCACCCGCCTGCAAAACGTCTTTGACTTTTTTGATAATACCGCCGCCGCCGTGGAAAGCCTCCTGACCAAAAGTGAACATGAAAAAAACCCGTGAAATCCATGCCTTCCGGGATTTTGATAGTCTCTGAGGTGAACTATGCATATCGAAACGCAATTCTCCGTCTTACTGGTGAATAAACCCGGCGTTTTATCGGGCACCCTCAACGCCCTGGCCAGGGAAAAGATCAATATTATCGCCATGACCATGATGGATTCGGTCGAACACGGCATGTTGCGCCTGGTAACGGCCAAACCCGCCCAGACGCGCAAGGCCCTGCAGCGGTTAAACGTCCTGGTCCATGAAACGGACGTTTTGTGCGTTAATCTGTCCAACAAGGCCGGCGCCCTGGCCGACGTCGCCGCCCGACTCTCCCAGGCCCACATCAATATCAGCTACGCCTATTGCACCGCCGGGGCCCGCGGCGGCAGAACCACCGGGGTGCTTAAAGTGGCCGACCTCAAAAAGGCCATCAAGGTCCTCGCCCCCCACAAAAAGAAAACCCCCGAAAAAAAAGATCAAAAGTTACGCGCCGCCCCAGGCCGCCGACCATAACCTTAGCCCCCGACTTTGGGCGGCGCCCTCAAAACTTCGTTTGGGGATGCTTTTAACCCATAATGTCAAAAAAGTAATGCCCGTCTTTATGCCGGGAATTTCCTTCATCCGGCCCAAAGCTGCCGCTCCCAAAAGAAACATGCCCAGAGTCAATTTGGCAAAACTTTAGATCTGAAAAGAGGCCCGCCCTCGTGGTAGGTTTTGCAGCCGTTGACGGGCCTCGGAGGGATATCTGTTTTTATAAGTTATCGGCCTGCCATCTGCTTATGATCCAATAAATCCACTCGATAAAATAAGTGTCAATTTGCGCTTCTAATATCAACCCAGGTGCAGCCAGTCGGCTATTATCGGGGCGTACTTGACGATCAAACCCGCAAACACCACCGAGACCATACTCATCAGCTTGATCAGGATATTCAAACTCGGCCCGGAGGTGTCCTTGCACGGATCGCCCACCGTATCGCCCACCACCGTGGCCTTGTGATTGGACGAGCCTTTGCCGCCCAATTCGCCCGTTTCGATGTACTTTTTGGCGTTGTCCCAGGCGCCGCCGGCGTTGGCCATGAAAATCGCCATCCCGAATCCGCACGTCAGACCCCCGGCCAGCAATCCCATCACCCCCGGCACTCCGAAGATCAGACCCACCACCACCGGCACCGCCAACGCCAAGAGCGAGGGAATAATCATCTCTTTCTGGGCCCCCGCCGTCGATATCGCCACGCAGCGGGCGTAATCCGGCTTGCCCGTCCCTTCCATTATCCCGGCGATCTCCTTGAACTGCCGACGCACCTCCATCACCATCGCGTTGGCCGCCCGGCCCACCGCCTCCATCGTCATCGAACAGAACAAAAACACCAGCAGCACCCCCGCAAACATCCCGCATAACACCTGCGGATTCATCAGCGTCACCTCATAAAACGCCATGTATTGCTTCAGCGACGCCACCGGCGCCCCAACTAACTGAAAGGCATGGCTGCTGCCTGCTATCTTGCCGATCTGCACATTCTCATCGTCCGCCTCGCTCAAACTGCGCAGCATCACTCCCGGCCGGTATTCGTCGTTGCCGGTGGCCACCCTTTTGCCGTGGGTCAAATCCATCAAACATTCCGTGTCTATATTATTAGCGCCGCCCTCATCCTCGATCCTGATCACGTGCGCCCATTTATTATGACCCATGTAATATACCTGCTGGGCTTTAACGTTCTGCCGGGCTTGAATATATTCCCGGGCCTGGCGATTCTGGCCCACCCGCACCTCTTCGACGTATGCCGCCAAAAGCGCCAAAGCCGTCAGGGCCGCCGAACCTATCGCAAAACCCTTCCCCGTCGCCGCCGTCGTGTTGCCCAGACTGTCCAGGGCGTCCGTCCGCTTACGCACCTGCGGCTGCTGACCCGTCATCTCCGCGTTGCCCCCCGCGTTGTCGGCGATCGGACCGTAAGCGTCCGTCGCCAGCGTAATCCCCAGCGTCGCCAGCATCCCCACCGCCGCTATCCCCACCCCGTATAATCCTAACGAAAAATGACTAAAACCCCCCGCAAAAGCGAACGCCGCCATGATCGCCACGATGATGGTTAACAGCGAGGCCCAGGTGCTTTTCATCCCCGTGGCTATCCCGGCGATTATCACCGTCGCCGGACCCGTCTCCGCCTGGTTGCTGATCCTCCGCGTCGGTTTATACTCGTAACTGGTATAGTACTCGGTGCTCTTGCCGATAATTATCCCGGCTATCAAACCGGCTACTACCGACAGCGAAATACGCCACCACACCACCTCCGGGATACCTTTCAACAGCAGGTAGCTGAACAAAAAGGTGCCCGCCACAATCAAAAAACTGCTGCCGTTGATCCCCCGGCTCAACGCCCCCAGCAGATCCTTCATCCCCGCCTCTTCCTTGGTCCGCACCAGCAAAATACCGATGATGCTCATCACAATCCCTATCCCCGCCAGCACCATCGGCAGCGCCAGCATCCGGGCCTGATGGGATATGGTCATCTCGCCGGACTTGCCGATCGCCGCCACCGCCGCCACCCCCAAAGCCGCCGTCGCCAGAATCGAACCACAGTAACTCTCGTAGAGATCGGCCCCCATCCCCGCCACGTCGCCCACGTTGTCGCCCACGTTGTCCGCTATAGTTGCCGGGTTCCGCGGATCATCCTCCGGTATGCCCGCCTCCACCTTACCCACCAGATCGGCCCCTACGTCCGCCGCCTTGGTATAAATCCCCCCGCCCACCCGGGCAAATAACGCCTGGGAACTGGCCCCCATCCCAAAACAAAGCATCACCACCGTAATCTCCACCAGATTCATCGGATGACCTATGGCCGGCGCCAGTCGCGCCAGGATGTAAAACCACATGGTTATATCCAAAAGTCCGAATCCTACCACCACCAATCCCATCACCGCCCCGGCCCGAAAGGCCACCTGCAATCCCCGGTTCAAACTCTCCTTGGCCCCCTGGGTCGTCCGATTGCTGGCCATGGTGGCCGTCTTCATCCCCAAAAAACCACACAAACCGCTGAAAAAACCCCCCGTCAAAAAGGCCAGAAACACCAGTTGATGCTGCACCCCGATCAAGCCCATCACTCCCAAAATCGCACTTACCACCACAAAAAATATCGCCACTACCTTATACTGCCGCTTTAAATACGCCATCGCCCCTTTGCGGACATATTCGGCGATCTCCTTCATCTTCTCATCGCCTTCAGAGGCATTTTTCACCTGCCGGTATAGCACCCAGGCCGCCGCCAGGGCTATTATTGACCCTACGGGCGCCAGATACCACACCAAGGGAATCGCAATATCTTGCTCCATCACCCCGGCTGAGCTCAAAGACGGAGGTTCTTCTGCTTCTTGCGCTAATGCTATGTTGCTCAGCACTAAAATCACCGCCGCCCACCCCATTAACAGCCGGCATCGACCTGTCAATTGCGACATCTTGTACACCATGTTCTCCTTTCTGTATTTAATGAATGATTCCTGAAAAATTAAAGCCAGGCATTTAATATTTAAGAAAAAAGGTTTCCTGATTCTCTTAAGTAGTTCCGTAACAATCTGTCAAATAAGAACTTACATTTTGGAAAGAAAAAATTACTTTTTTCATTTTTTCATTTGTCGGTATGCCTAGATTTAGTTTTCCAGGAACTTTTATTTAAAGCGTTACCGTCGCCGGGGGCGTGTTTTTCATAAGCGCTTAAAAAACAGCCATTTATGGCAAACACTCTCCGCTTTGCCCTTACCTGTCCCGAAAACGAATCCCCTCCATTCTTCCCAACCTTGATATTGGGCACCCCGCTCAATTATGCCCTCTGTGACCTTTTTTGATATGGCCCGTGGTTCTTCCTTCACCAACGGCGCCAATTTTTACTAAAACGAGCACTTTCACCTGCCAGGCTGAAATCCCGTCATTTTATCAATATCTTTGCTGTTCGTTCGCTCGTACCGCCTTGCGGATGCGGCGGCGACGCTTCTCGGAAGGTTTCTCATAGTAACTTTGACGCTTGATGTCCTTGATGAGCCCTTCCTTTTCGCACATCTTCTTGAAACGCTTCATCATCTGCTGGATGGATTCGCCGCTCCTGGCTTTAATTTTTATCATTAAACCTCTCAACCTTTCCCTAAATCTCTTTTCCCGTATATCACTTTTTTAACATCGACATCCATATAAATAACAAAGCATTATATATTTAGGATTATTGGTAATAAATTCAAGTAAAATGATTCGACCTTCCAGGTTTTTTGTCTTTAATTCCCTCCCGACAGCTACCTACCATGAAAACCTATTTTCATAAGTGTAGCGATTACAATTACTTATGAAATGACACCTCTGGTCGGACCTTATTTTAATCAAAAATCCGCCCCTGACGACCAAAAGACGCTTCTTATTTTGAGAATTTATTTAAAATCAGAAGAACATCCTGTACAATAGTCATTTAGTTTTATTCAAGCTCTTTTCAGGAACCTTTATATACCTCGGCGGAGGGTAAAGAGATGAGAAGATTAAGAAAATTACATCAAAAATTTATTCAACAGCGCCACCATCGTCATCTCTCTAAAGACTTTAATTCTAATCGGAGTCCAACCCCTCTGGTCGGCCCGACCGGCCATCCCACTAAAGTACTGGCCGCCGGCACCGCCGCCGCCCTGACCCTGGGCGCCGGTCTATGTATGAATAGATATCTACA
>Ga0111186_1101_pt1 | contig 19224 bp, 14 predicted proteins | sample DeeMarSWOR324_28_FD_80243 | JGI IMG/M metagenome (GOLD analysis project Ga0111186, IMG submission 80243) | Phycisphaerae bacterium SM23_30 | reverse complement strand
TGGTCGCCCGGATCGCCGAATTTATGAACGACTATCGCATCGTCGTCACCAAAAGCACCGTGCCGATGGGCACCTATCAGAAAGTAACCCGGGTCATGGCCGACAAAACCGAAAAACACTTCGATTACGTCAGCAACCCCGAATTTCTCAAGGAAGGCGCCGCCGTGGAAGACTTTATGAAGCCGGACCGGGTCATCATCGGCACCACTAACCCGGCGGTGATGGAGATTATGAAGCAGCTTTACGCCCCTTTTATGCGTAAGAGTAGCCGCATCATCATGATGGACCCGGCCTCGGCGGAAATGACCAAATACGCCGCCAATGCCATGTTGGCCGCCCGCATCTCGTTCATGAACGAGATGTCGGCCTTGTGTGACAAATTCGGCGCCGATATCGAAATGGTCCGGGCGGGGGTAGGCAGCGACGCGCGGATCGGCAACGCCTTTATCTTTGCCGGTCTCGGTTATGGCGGCAGTTGCTTTCCCAAAGACATTCGCGCCTTGATCCACATGGGCGAACAGCAAAACTGCCCTATAACCATCGCCCGGGCGGTTCAGCAGGCCAATCTCACCCAGCAGGATCGATTCGCCCGGCGCATCCTGGACTATTTTGGCGCCGGGGCCGCCCGGACCACCCTCGCCCTGTGGGGCCTGGCCTTCAAGGCCCGCACCGATGACGTAAGGGAATCACCGGCCCTCTATTGTGCGGAAAAATTCCTTGCCGCCGGCATGAAGATCAGGGCGTACGACCCTGAAGCCATGCCGGCCGCCCGGGTCGCCCTCGATAACCGGATCGAAACGGTCAAAGACAGTTACGACGCCCTCGACGGGGCCGACGCTTTGGTCATCTGCACCGATTGGCAGGAATTTCGCACCCCCGATTTCGACCGGATCGCCCAAAAACTCCATCGCCCCGTCATCTTCGACGGCCGAAATCTCTATGACCCCGCCTATGTCAAAAAACAGGGCCTCGAATACCACAGCATCGGCCGACCCTGAGCGTTTGGGTCATTGATTTTAATAAGTTTTCAAAATTCAACGTAAGGTCATAAAATTTCAAAACATGTTACCTTAAAAGCAGCCGCGGTCACGGGCGAATTTCGTTTATCCGACAAGAAAGCCGAATTCATTTTCCTGATCTTCATATTGGCCGCCGCCTTGTTACTATTCCTTTCAAACCTGGGCAATCAGTACCTCTGGCAGGACGAAGCGCAAACCGCCCTTTTGAGCCGGACCATTCTCGATTACGGCGTCCCCAAAGGCTATGACGGCCGCAACTTCTTTTCCCAGGAATTACAGGCCGAGTACGGCCAAAACTACCTCTGGAGATGGCACACCTGGCTGCCCTTTTATCTCTTGGCGGGATTTTTCGCCGTCTTGCCGGACAACACCTTTGCGGCCCGCCTTCCCTTCGCTCTGTTCGGCGTCGCATCGGTATTTCTAACCTACGCCTTCTGCAAAAAACTCCTGCAAAGCAGAAACATCGCCGCTCTCGCCGCCCTGCTGCTGTTGATTTGTGTTCCCTATTTAATCCTGTCGCGACAATGCCGCTACTACAGCCTGGCCGCCTTTTTTTCTCTGGGGGCCCTGTACGCCTATCTGGGCCTTGTTCATAAACAAAAAATCGCCTCTCTCGCATTTATCATCGCCTCCCTCGCCCTGTTCCACACCCACTACCTTTATTGCGCCACTTTACTGGCCGCGGCGATTTTGCACGCCTTGATTTTTCACCGCGACCGTCTGCGCACGCTGTTGTTGCTTTCTGCCCTGGTGGTTTTGATCAATGTTCCCTGGATTGTCTGGCTTTCGGGTATGAAATACGGCCAACGCTACGAAGGTTTTTTTAATCTAAAAAGAATCGCCCAATTTACTTATCAGTATTTTTCTCAAATCGGCAGGTACGTTTTTCACCCTTTACTGCTGCTGATTATCCCCGTCGCCTCCTGCGGCAATTGGTTGAAAAACAAATCGTTTTTTATCGACCTGCGGCGCGACCGCGTGTTTTGGTCGAGGCTGTCTCTGGTCTTATTATTTTTAATCAGCAATTTAGCGGCTTTGGCGGTTGCCAGTCCTGCGCCCTTCTTCCGCTATTTGGCCCCCTTGATACCCCTTCTCATCATCCTGACGGCCTGGCTGGTGGATGCCTCTTCTCGGATTAACAAAGTTTTGGCTTGGGCGCTCATCGCCGCCTTACTCGTCACCGGCTCGATGAAGGATTTTCTCTACGAAATCACCCACGATTACGACGGACCCCTCGAAGGCATCGTAAAATACTTAAACGAACACGGCAACCATGACGACCTGGCGGCGATCACCTACGGCGATATGCCCTTGAAATTCTATACCGACATGAAAATCATCGGCGGGCTCACCGGCGAAGACCTCGCCCCCGCCCGGCAGGCGAAATGGGTTATTTTACGCCAAAACCTGGTATGCGAAAAAGACCGGCAAGTCGGCCTCTACCTGGTGCAAAACCTGCCTCTAAACAGCAGCGACTATTATGAAAGAATCACCCTGGATTACCCTGACATCATATATGAAAACCGCGAAGACCCCGCCCAACACCATTTCCGCACCGTACTTGACGCCGGCCGGGTCGTCATTTATCGCAAAATCAATTAACATCCGACATGAAGCCGCACTTATTGACGGAAAAATTCTTGTAGGATGAACTTTGCCCTGCTGTAATTTGCCCCATGAAAAAAACTAAACCTGCTAAAAACCCCCCCCAACCACCCAAATCGCGTAGTAAATATTGGCCCTGGATCGTGTTATTAGCAGTCTTGCTGTGTACCTCGGCGCTCCGTTGGCGCTTGCTGGACACCCCGCTGGAGCGCGACGAAGGTGAGTACGCCTACGCCGCCCAGCTGCTTCTGCAGGGCGAGGCGCCTTATGCCCAGGTCTATAGCATGAAAATGCCGGGCATCTACGCCGCTTATGCGGTTATCCTGGCCCTTTTCGGCCAGACACACGCCGCCATTCACCTGGGCCTGTTAATCATCAATGCCCTTACTGTTGTTCTGATGTTTTTATTGGCCCGACGCCTCTTCGATCCCCTGACCGGCCTGGCCGCCGCCGTCGCTTTGGCGCTGCTTTCACTGGGCCAACACGTGCATGGTATCTCCGCCAATGCCGAACACTTTGTGCTCCCTTTGGCCCTGGGCGGTATTGTCCTTTTGTTGCGGGCGCTTGATACGGAAAAACTCTGGCCCCTGCTCCTCGCCGCCGCCCTGTTAGGCATGAGCTTTCTCATGAAACAACACGGCGCCGCCTTTATCATCTTCGCCGGTTTGTATCTGATTTGTCGCCAATGGCGCCGGCAGCCCTTTCAATGGAAACCTGCCATAATTAAGATTACCCTTTTTATCATAGTGCTGCTGCTGCCTTTTTTAATCACCTGCGGCATTCTCGCCGCCGCCGGCGCCTTTGAAAAGTTTTGGTTCTGGACCTTCGGCTATGCCCGGGAATATGCCGCCGGTCTATCCCTGTCGAAAGGGTATGCCGTTTTTGTTACCCGTATAAGTGATGTGGTCAACCTGGCCCCTCTACTTTGGATTCTGGCGGGCATAGGATTGATTAGTTTATGGTTAAATAAGTCTTTCCGTCAACGCCGGGACTTTGTGGGGGGATTTTTGTTTTTTTCCTTGGTCGCTATTTGCCCGGGTCTCTATTTTCGTCCCCATTATTTTTTATTTTTACTGCCGGTGGTTTCTCTGCTCGCCGGCCTCGGCGCCGCCGGCGTCGCCGCCCTCTTTGCCCCCTATAAATCGGCTCTTATGTCAAAAGCCATCCCTCTCCTTCTGGCCGGGGTGATCTTGTTTCAGGCCGGCTATCAACAACGAAAATTCCTGTTTTTCCTCAGCCCCGCCGACGTGTCCCGCACCACCTATCCCGGCAATCCCTTTGTCGAATCCCTGGAAATCGCAAAATACCTTCAGCGGCACACCGATCATAACGATCGCCTCGCCGTCATCGGGTCCGAACCTCAGATCTACTTTTACACCCGGTGTCGTTCTGCCAGCAGGTATATCTATACTTACGAAATGGTCCGGGATCACCGCCACGCACAGGACATGCAGCAGGAAATGATGCGCCAGGTGGAAGCCGCCCGGCCTAAATACCTGATCTTAGTGCTTATAGACATATCCTGGGGAATTCAGCCCCCCGACGAGATGCAGCAGTGGTTTCAGGACTTTCCCCGGCAATATTACCGGCAGGTGGGCGTCGTTGATGTTTTTCTCTACCCGAAAAAATCGCAATACTACTGGGATCAGGACGCCGCGGGATATGCCCCTCAATCCCCGGCCCGGATCTTCATTTATCAACGCAAAGACTGACTATGGGTTAGCTCTAAAAAACTCCAACTATAAGACAGGATCTGATATGAAGGTACTAGTAACCGGCGCCGCGGGATTTATCGGTTCGCATCTCTGCGAAAAAATACTCAACCGCGGCGACCATGTGGTGGGCCTGGACAACTTTCACGACTTTTACAGCCCCCGGATCAAGCGCCGCAACCTCCGCCGTCCCCTCGCCCACCCGCACTTCGAACTTATAGAGGGCGACGTCCGCGACGCCCCGTGCCTGGACGCCGTGCTGGCTGAATCCCCTTTCGATATGATCGCACATCTGGCCGCCCTGGCCGGCGTGAGACCTTCCCTCAACGATCCCCTGGGTTTTGCCGATGTCAACATCCGCGGCGCCGGCGTCGTCCTGGAAGCCGCCCGCAAACACCACGTGAAAAAATTCATCTACGCCTCCAGCTCCAGCATTTACGGCAACAATATAAAAGTGCCTTTCGCCGAGACCGACCCCGTCGATCATCCCATCTCTCCTTATGCGGCCACCAAGAAAGCCGCCGAGCTTTTATGTCATACCTACCATCATCTCTACGGCATTGATGTGAACTGCCTGAGATATTTTACCGTCTATGGCCCCCGCCAGCGGCCCGATTTGGCCATCCATAAATTCGCCCGCCTTATGGAGGCCGGCAAACCCATTCCCGTCTTCGGCGACGGCTCCATGGCCCGTGATTTCACTTATATCAATGATATTATTCAGGGTACCGTCGCGGCTATGGACCGTTGCGCCGGGTACCATATTTATAACCTGGGCGAATCTCAACCGTATCGACTGGACCATTTGATCGGCGAACTGGAAAAAGCCCTGGGCAAAAAGGCCCTCGTCAAACGCCTGCCCGTCCCCCCCGGCGATGTCAAACAAACCTACGCCGATATCTCCAAGGCCCGCTCCGAACTGGGCTATGACCCTAAAATTGATTTACCCGAAGGCCTGGCCCGCTTCGTCGCCTGGCTCCGAAAGCAAACTTAGTGGAATTTACAGATTGAGCCCTTGATACGACGCCTGTATCATAAACCTCGAATCCCTAGTTTCACACCTCGCAAAAGGCCCCTAAAATGATTAAAATCATCTGTGTCTGCGGCGCTCGACCCAACTTCATGAAAATCGCCCCCGTCATCCGCGCCCTGAAGGCCAGGGGCGCGTTCCGTATCCTGCTGGTGCATACCGGCCAGCATTACGATGAAAACATGAGCGCCTTGTTTTTCGACCAGCTCCACATCCCCCGGCCCGACATCAACCTGGAGGTCGGTTCCGCCTCTCATGCCGCCCAGACCGCCGAAATTATGAAACGTTTCGAGCCGGTGGTGCTGGATTTCCAGCCGCATTATGTCATGGTGGTCGGCGACGTCAACAGCACCATCGCCTGCGGCCTGACCGCCGTTAAACTCGGCGTCAAACTGGCCCACGTCGAGGCCGGCCTCCGCAGCTTCGATCGCACCATGCCCGAAGAAATAAATCGACTCCTCACCGACGCCATCAGCGATCTCCTGTTTGTCACCGAACCGTCGGGTATCGACAACCTCAAAAAAGAAGGCATCGACGCCGCCAAGGTCCACTTTGTCGGCAACGTTATGATCGATACCCTCCTGGCCCACCGCGAAAAAGCCCGCGCCTCCGATATCCTCCGCCGTCTAAACCTCCAGCCCCGCACCTTCGGCGTAATCACCCTCCATCGGCCTCCCAACGTGGACGACCCGCACAACCTCGCCGCCATCGTAAAGGCGTTCGATGAAATCCAGAAAGAGATCAAACTCGTCTTTCCCGCTCACCCCCGCACCCGCAAAAACCTTCAAAAAACCGGCTTGACCGAACGCCTTGAGTCGATGAAAAATCTGCTCCTGATCGAGCCGGTGGGCTATCTCGATTTTCTCTGCTTGATGAGCAACGCCGCCCTGGTGATGACCGATTCCGGCGGCATCCAGGAAGAAACCACCATCCTGGGTGTCCCTTGCATGACCCTGCGCAAAAACACCGAGCGGCCCGTCACCATCACTCACGGCACCAATCGCCTCGTCCCCCTCACCACCGAAGGTATCCTCCGGGTATTTGCCGAAATCAAAAAAACCGGATTCCTCTCCAAGCCCGCTCAGCCCCAACTCTGGGACGGCCGCGCCGCCCAGCGCATCGCCGACATCCTCGCCCGCCCCCCTACCTCGAAAAATAACCACCGTTGATTAAGGGTCGCTTTGCCCCACGCATCTAACTCGATACCGTGGGGACATGACCGGGTTAATTGAAAAAAAAATCAAAACCGGCCGGAGATAAAATACGTCTATAACTCGTCTTAAAAGGTCGGACCTGAAAAAGAAAAGTCGTTTCGATTTTGGTCATATTCAGGTATAATAAATTCACATCTCAAATACAGGTTAAATCGCCATGTAGTTGAGAGATAAGAAAAACACGAAGGGAGAAATAAAATGATAAATTGGAAACGCATCTTTTCGATAATATTAATCTGTGTATTTACGATCGTTGTTTTCGGTCTTGATTTTAAAGAGGTACGCAAGCCTCAATCCTTTTTCCCGGTTTCCGAAACTTGCAAAAGAGATACAGCCATTACCGGATTGGTAAAGCTCGATTCGAGTGAAAATACCTGTCGGATGTTTTACGGGAGATGCCCTCACGATCATGCGGCGATGGGATCGTCAACCGGCCTTAATAAACAGCAAACATGCACCCCCGTCGCTCACTGGAGTTTTGACAATCCCGACGATCCCGGTCACGACGACACCGGTAACGGCCATGATGCCGCCCTGCAGGGAAATCCGACCTGGGTGGAAGGAGCTTTTTACTTCGATGGACTCGATGACTACCTCGAAGCCTTCTATAGTTCGGCGGACTTGGCCTATATTTTTAATAAATACACGGTGCAGGTCCGGATTAAATATACCTCCCCCACGAACGTCTATTTACTCAATAGAGGCAGATCCGGGGGAAACTATCACACCAATTTTATGCTTTTCGTTGACAGCGGCGTTGAAGGCCAAATCCGGGGAGGACACGAAATGGCGGATGATTCCTCGGTGATGGTCGAAACAAATGCGGCTTATCCGGTCAATGACGGTAACTGGCACGAAATTGTGATTACCTGCGACGGCTCCCTTTTAAAAATATACCGGGACGGATTCTTAGATGATTCCCGGGCGGCGCCCCCTCCGGGCTATCAGTTAGGTTCTTATTATCCCGTAGTCATCGGCGCCGCGGGTGAGCACAACCGGCCCCATGACTATTTCCGAGGATATATCGATTGTGTAAAACTCTATGACTGCCCCGTCGCGCCGCCCCTTAAAGTGAAGGCCCTGGTTGATTTCGATCCCGATATCCTTAATAGAAAAAGTCGGGGACGATGGGTAACAGCATATATTACCTTGCCCGAAGGTTACGACGTAAACGACATTGATATAACGACCATGGCAATCACCTCCCTGATCGGCCTGAGCGCTTCATCCGAATATGTCCAGCCCGCAGACCTCGGTTTCATACCCCGCCGCGGCGACCGAGACCAGGATGGAATCCCTGATCTCACCGTGAAGTTTGACCGTGCGGCTCTGTTGCCTAATCTCTTCTTGGATGATGTTACCATCACTATCGAGGGCAAGCTTTTAACAGGTGCGTGCTTCAGCGGCAGCGACACGATCCGTGTAATCAGGCAATGAACCGGCAAACGAGTAATGAAATTGACACCTAGACAACGCGTATTATCCGTGTAACTCCACTATAAATGCCCTGAAACCGCCGGGGAGGGAAAGTCGGCTTTGATATATCGAGTTGACTAAAAGGATATAAGATATCCGAATTTAACACACTCGTTATGTAGGGCGATCCTTTGCCTCGCGCGCTTAAAGGTTCAAATAATATTGATAATCCGGGTAATCGATGGTTTAATATATCTGGTTTTCCAGGAGCGATATTATGTCCGTCGTCGATACCGTCGTTAAAGAACTTACCGTCTTCTTCCCCTTCTACAACGAGCAAGAAAACATCGAACGCCTCGTCAAACAAGCGGTCGAAGTTCTCCGGCGTTTGAGTCTGGACTACGAGATCATCCTGGTCAACGACGGCAGCCGCGACCGCACCGGAATAATCGCCGACCGGCTCGCCCGGCAAAATCCCCGCATCAAAGCCGTCCATCACCACCCCAATCGCGGCTACGGCGCCGCCCTGCAATCGGGCTTCCGCCACGCCGCCAAGGAATGGGTCTTTTACACCGACGGCGACGGCCAGTTCGACCTCAACCAACTGGAGCTGCTGCTGCCTCTGGCCGGTAAATACGACATCGTCAACGGCTACCGCCTCCACCGTCAGGACGGCCTCCTCCGAAAGATCAACGCCGCCGGTTGGGGGTGGCTGGTCAAAAAACTACTACATTTTGAAGCCCGCGACGTGGACTCCGCCTTCAAACTCTACCGCCGAAAAATCTTCGATCACCTCCCCCTCAAATCCACCGGCGCCCTCATCGACGCCGAAATCCTCGCCCGCGCCAAACACGCCGGCTACTCCCTCGGCCAGATCGGCGTCCGCCACCTCCCCCGCACCGCCGGCGCACAAACCGGCAGCAATATCAAAGTCATCCTCCGCGCCTTCCGGGAACTAATTAAACTCCGCCGCGACATCCTCGTCCACCCCCCGCCCCGGTAAATATATATTATAGATATATTAAATCTTGAAATCCGCCGCCTCGTGCCCGGCCGGCAAAGTCCCTTAAGCAACTTTTCCTGAATTAAAAAAACGCCCAAATCATCTTAAAAACCGGCTTAACTCCCTCCCTATATTTAATTCCCCCGCCGAAACCCAACGCCCCTGAATAATTCTTTAACGTCTGATAACTGCTAGCATCGTTTTTGTTATATGTTTCACGGAAAAAGACACCATATATGGTGTCTTTTTTTAGGGCCGCTAATTATAACTACCGGATATGTTAACAAAAAAATTTTAAACGGGCGGACCAGATAAAAGGCGCCGATTTTTTTAATAAAAAATTTTTTTCCTTCGCAAATTCATAACCCGCAAGGATTTATCCGAGTTGTTAAAAGTGCATAAGTTATTTTATCTAAAGTGAATTTTCTCTTGATAATATCTCGTGTTATGATTATAATAAGATTGTGGTTTGCTCGGTGGGGCAATTAACCGGAGGAAAGACGTATGGTTAAATACAACCGGGAAAGTTGTGTAGCCGGAAAAGATCCATCTCTCCCCGTTCGATATCTTACCCGCATCGAAAATATACCCCAAATTTCCCCGCAGGAACGCGACCGCTTGGCTCAGGTAACGGCTAAATACCCCTTCCGCTCCAACAATTATTATCTTTCCCTCATTGACTGGTCCGATCCGGACGATCCTATTCGTCAGCTCATCATTCCTCATCCGCACGAACTGGAAGAATGGGGCGATCTCGATCCCTCCGGCGAACGCAATTACACCATCCTGCCCGGCCTGGAACACAAATACAATTCTACCGCTCTGCTTTTGGTCAGCAACCTCTGCGGCGGCATCTGCCGTTACTGCTTCCGTAAAAGAGTCTTCCTTAACAAAAAACAGGACATCCTCTCCGACCTGACCGCCGCCCTCCGCTATCTGACCGAGCATCGCGAAATCACCAACGTCCTGCTCACCGGCGGCGACCCCCTGGCCCTCTCCACCAAAAAACTCCAAAAAATCATCCACCCCCTGCTCAGCATCCCCCACCTTAAAATCATCCGCATCGGCTCCAAAATGCCCGCCTTTAATCCTTACCGCATTCTCCACGATCCCTCCCTCCTCCAGCTCATGCATACTTGTGCCGCCGCCGAAAAACAATTATATCTTATCGTCCATTTTAATCACCCCCGCGAACTCACCGACCTCGCCTGCGACGCCCTCAAGACCGTCCGCCGAACCGGCGCCGTCGTCGCCAATCAGACCCCCATCATCCGCGGCATCAACGACAAACCCGACACCCTGGCCGAACTGTTCCGCAAACTATCCTTCATCGGCGTGCCCCCTTATTACGTCTTCCAGTGCCGGCCCGCCTCCGGAAATAAAAGCTACACCCTCCCCATCGAAGAAGCTTATCAAATCTTCGCCCAGGCCAGAGCCCGCATCTCCGGCCTGGCCAAACGCGCCCGCTATGTCATGTCCCACCGCACCGGAAAAGTCGAAATCATGGGCCTCACCGAAAAACATATCTTCTTCAAATACCACCGCGCCGCCGCCGAGGTGGACAGTGAAAAATTCATGGTCTTTGATCGCAACCCTCAAGCCTACTGGCTCGACGACTACGGCGAACCCCTCGAATCCCAGCCCCTCGAAATATATCAGGACATCCTCGAACTCTGATTACCTGCCTGATAAAAAAACGCCCCCCAAAATGGAACAAAATCGGTATATTGCCCTCTTTAAGGAATCACCGTGTTCAAAGGATAGGTAAATATCCCCGACGCCCCCGCCTTCTTTAATCTCGGTACCAAATCCCGCGCCGCCCGCTCCGGCAGTACCACTTCCAACGCCGCATATTCCTTATCCGCCAAATAGTTGACCGTCGGCGACTTCTCCGCCGGCAGCAGTCGCAAAACGCCGTCCAGCTTCGACAGCGGCAAATTCATCTTCAAGCCCACCTTCTCCCGGCCTTCCAGCGCCCCTTGCAGCAAAAGCGCCAAACCCTCGATCTTCTCCCGCTTGAAAGCATCGCCCCACGCCGCCCGGTTGGCCACCAGCCGCGTCGTGCTCGTCGTCACCGTATCGATTATCCGTAGATTGTTGGCCCGTAAACTCGAACCCGTCTCCGTAATCTCCACAATCCCGTCCAAAAGCCGCGCCTTAACCTCCGTGGCACCCCAGGAAAATTCCACCTTCACCTTCACCTTCTTCCGGGCGAAATATTCCTTCGTCACGTTCACCAGCTCCGTGGCGATGATGCCCCCCTCCAGATCCTCCACTTTTGCCACCGCACTCTCATTCGGCACCGCCAGCACCCAGCGGGCCGGCTGCGACGTGCTCTTCGAATAAATCAACTCGCACACCTCCAGCACGTCCGACTTGTTCTCCCGAATCCAATCCTCACCCGTTATCCCCGCGTCCACCACCCCGTCCTCCACGTATTGACTCAGCTCCTGGGCCCGAAACAGCACCGCCTCCAGCTCCGGATCATCCAACAAGGGAAAATAACTCCGCGCCGATAACTGGATCTGAAAACCCGCCCGGCGAAACAAATCAAACGTGGACTCCTGCAGCGAACCCTTGGGCAAACCAATTTTTAATGCCTGCTCCAATCATTCTCTCCTTGATTATTTTTCCGGGTATGCCGGACTTCCATCTTGCCAAAACCTTATTTCTTCCTCTTGCTGGCGGTCTTGCGGGCGGCCGTCTTGCCCGTCTTCTTCGCGGCCCGCAACCCCTTGAAATTGTCCGCGTGACGACGCAGAAGCGTGTAAACCTTCAATATCTTTTTCGCCGATATCTGACGTTCTAAAAATCCCTGCACCGTCGCCTCATCCGCCGTCTCCTCCACCACCTCTTCCCCCCGCAGCATCTTCAACATCTGATCGTGTAGGGGAAAGGCGTGTCCCTGCAATCCCCGCAGCATCACCCGCGACACCACATAAACCGTGGAACCCTCCAGCTCCTCCAGAAAACTGCGGGCCTCCCGCTTGCCCAGTTCCTTCAAATGTTCAAGATCAAGATGGTCCTGTTCATCGAATACCGAACGCAGCAGACACAGCATCTGTTCCACCGCCGGCCGAACCTGAGAATAACCCCTGCCTAAAATCTCCACCACCTCCGCCGGCCGCGTCACCCGCAGCTCATTATAATCCACAAAGTTGCTCCGCAGCTTGTTAAGCGCCGACCGCGCCTTGTTCTCGGTCATATAACCCGACAAACATCCCAGCAAAAGTTCCGTCGTCACGTCCTGCAGCTCCGGTACCGACGCTTTGCCCCCCCTGCGCTGTAATCGATTGCACAAACGCGCAAGACGGGCGGCGTATTCACTGCTGTCTTTCATCCTCATGCTCCATCGGCGCCGCCGCCTCGCCCGCCCGCTTGTCAACCTCAGGGTCGGAAAATTCCGCCGCCACCCGGTCGATCAATTGCACCATCTCAAAACCCTTCTTTAAGGAGTCGTCCAGGTAAAAATGCAACTGCGGACACGTCTTCAATGACACCTGACGCCCCAGCAGATGTTGAATGTGGCCCCGAGCGTGACGTATCCCCCGCAAACTCAGTTGCTGTTGCTTCTCATCCACCCCCAAAACGCTCAAATATACCCGCGCACTCCGCAGATCGCACGCCAAACTCACCCGCGTCACGCTGATCAATCCCCGCACGCGAGGATCGGAAAGGTGATTTTGAATCACTTGACTTAATACCGCTTGCAGCGTCCGGGACACTCTTTCCATACGACGCGATGCCATCTCTGCTTATCCCGTCTCCAGCGTATAATCTATCAGGCTCAGCTTGGGCGCCTTCTTCACATATTCCACTATCCCGCTCAGGGCCGAATCCAGAAAACGACGATCATTCCCCACCATCGCCACCCCTAAAATCGAACTGCGGAGCTGATCGGCGTCGCCCACTTCGGCGATGGATACGTTGTATTTATTACTGATGCGATCCTTGATGCTCTTGATCACCCGACGTTTATCCTTCAAAGTCATGGCGTCAAATACCCCTACCTGCATTTGCAACGTTCCTACCAGCATTTCCCTTCTTTATCTTCCACGCCGCCCTGTTTCCTTGACGGCAACTTTAACCGCTGCCCATTGACATTCCTCTCCTGCTCCCTCCCCTTTGATTGGCCGTTGTCGGTTATACGTTGTCCGTTTTAAATCGTCGGTCTGCTTTACACCGGCTGCTCCTGTTCCACCTCCAAACTGCGGCTGATCTCCACCTGCTCGAATACCTCGATTATATCGCCTGTCTTCACGTCGTCGAAACCGCTCAGCTTCACCCCGCACTCCAGACCGGCGCGAACCTCGGAGACGTCGTCTTTATGACGCCGTAAAGAATCAAGCCTCATATCCTCCCGTATCACTATATTCTCCCGGATCAAACGCACCAGCGACGAACGCTGTATCGCTCCTTCCATCACGTAGCAGCCCGCGATGGTCCCCACCCGTGATATCTTGAATACCTGACGAACCTCCAGGCGGCCCGTCTGTTTCTCCTCGATCCGCGGCGCCAACATCCCTTCCAACGCCTTCTTAATGTCGTCCGTTATGTCGTAGATCACCCGATATGGCCGAATCTCCGCCCCCTCCCGCTCCGCCAGTATCCGGGCGTGTTCTTCCGCTACCACCTGAAACCCGATGATGATCGCGTTGGAGGCCTCCGCCAGCAGAACGTCGCTCTCACTGATGCCCCCCGCCGCCGCGTGCAGTACCCGCACCGCTACCTCCGGCGTGTTCATCTCCGTGATCGATTTGCGAAGCACGTCCACGCTGCCCTGGACGTCCGCCTTGATGATGACTTTTAGTTCCTTTACCTGACCCGCCTCGATCTCGCTGAACAGATTCTCCAGCGTCACCAGTCGTCTGCGACCCAGGGTCTTTTCACGCTGTCGCGCCCGCTGCTCATCCGCAATGGCCGCCGCCCGCGATATGTTCTCCACCACGTAAAACCTCTCGCCGGCCATCGGCACCGAGTCAAAACCCGTTACCTCCAACGGGGTTGCCGGGCCCGCTTCACTCAACGGCTTCTTGGTCCCGTCCACCATCATCCGCACCCGACCGCAGGAGCCTCCGCTCAGGATAATATCGCCCGGCTTCAATACCCCGCCCTTCACCAGCAGACGCGCCACCACCCCTTGACCCGTCGTCATCTCCGCCTCCACCACCCAGCCCGTCGCCGGACCCTCAAAACGCGCCTTCAAATGACGAAGCTCCGCCACGTAATCCAAGTGTTCGATCAAATCGTCAATCCCCTCGCCCGTCAACGCGCTGGTCCGTACTACTTCGGTCTCTCCCCCCCATTCCGTCGGCACCAGTTCCTTCTCCGCCAGTTGGCCCAGTACGCGATTGATGTCCGCGTTCGGTAAATCCACCTTATTAAGGGCCACCATGATCGGAACCTCCGCCGCCCGGGCGTGGCTGATCGCCTCTTCCGTCTGCGGCATCACCCCGTCGTCCGCCGCCACCACTAACACCACAATGTCGGTCATGTTCGCCCCCCGGGCCCGCATCGCCGTGAACGCCTTGTGACCCGGCGTGTCCAAAAACGCCACCCGACGCTTGCCGTCGTCGTATAAATATGAACCGATATGCTGCGTTATGCCCCCCGCCTCCTCATCGGTCACCCGCGTCTTGCGTATCCGATCCAACAACGAGGTCTTGCCATGATCCACGTGACCCAAAAACGCCGCCACCGGGGGTCGCGTTTGCAACGCAGAAGAAGGCGCCTCTTTATCATACTCCTGCTGAAGCTGATCTAAAAGTAATACCTCCTCCTCCACCGTTAAATCCACCCCAAATTCCAACGCCGCCGTCATCGCCGCATCCGCATCCAGCGCCTGATTAACCGTCGCAATCACCCCCATCTGCATCAGCTTCGGTATAATCTCGTTTACCCGAACCCCTATGGCCGAGGAAAGCCCTTTCACCGTGATCGGTTCTTTGACCGTCGCCTTCTCAATCCGACGCCGCTGTACCGCCGGACCCGCACCCAACGCCTCCTCATCCCGCGCCAGACGTCGCGCCCGACCTATCAGCTTCCGACCAGAGGCCGCCGCCAGACGTTCCTCCCTCTCTTGCAGATCCCGATCTCCCCATTCGTGGGGTCCTGGCGCCTCGCTGATCTCATAACCCCGACCGCCCCGACGCTTGCGGGTGCGGGGCTTGCCGCGCCGCGCCAATTCTTGTTCGCCGCGCCTCTCGTCGCCAACGGCTGCACGACGACGGCCGCGACGTGGTAGGCCTGTTTCCTTGGGCGGCGCCTCCTTCGCGGGGGTCTCTTCCTTGGGCCATAGATCCGCAATCGTGCGACGCCGCGGCTCACGCCGGCGGGGCGGGGCGCCGGCATCGGCACGCTCCACGCGAATTACCTTGGGGCCCTGAAGTCTCGCCGGCGCAGGCACATGGGGCTTCGCAGGCCTAACCTCTGGTTCGGGAGCGGCCTTCTTCTCCTCGGGCGCCAATGGTTTTTCCGGCTCGGCCGGCGGCGCCTTGGCGGCCGGCGCCTTCTTACGAGGCTTTTTAGCCCTTTTCTTCGGCTTCGCTGCGGGCGCCTCGGCCGCCACCTCCGCCTCCGGTGGCTTCTCCTCTGCCGCCGCCGCGGGTGCCTTACGCTCTTCGGCTGCTATTTCCTTAGGACTTAACCGCCGGGGCTTTCGTGCCTTTTTAACCTTGGCTTTGCCCTTGGCGGCCTCCACCGGCTGGGCTTCCAGCGGAAACGCCGCCCCTGGATATTCCGCTGCCGCAGGCGCCTCCGCCACTTCCGCCGCCGCCTTCACCTTCTTTTTACGTCTGCGCGGTACCTTCGTTTTAACCTTCTCTAAGTCAACCCGGGCCGACGTCTCCACCGTAGTGGCGTGTTCCCCTTCGCTAAACCATTCGCTGATCGTCGCCGCCAGACCCGCCGACAGCGTGCTCATGTGATTCTTTATATCCAGACCCTCCGCCTGGCACTTCTCTACGATCGCCGTGCTTTTGACCCCTAGTTCTTTCGCAACCTGAAATACCCGCTTGGCCAACCTTGTAACTCCAAATCGAATCCTAAACTCAACCGAAAATCACCCACATGGTGTCTATTTTGCAAAACTTCCGCTTTTACCTTTAGTTCTCAGTCTTCCCCTTGTCCTGCTTTTCTATCTCCAAAACCTCTTTTTCCACCCCCGAAACGGCTATCTCGGAGCCCTCCTCCTCTAGTGCGCCCCTGCGGGCCGACTCCTCCTTTTGCAGCTCCCGGGCCAGTACCTCCTGGGCGGCCCTGGCTTGCTCCTTGCCCGACGTCTGACGGCGGCCTTCTGCCGCCGACGCCGACACCATCCGGGACGCCTGCTCCTCTCTCAAACCTAAGGATTGCACCATAGGCTCCGGACCTACCTCTTCCATGTCCATCACCGATACTATACCTAACGCCAGCACCTTATCAATTAGTGTATCGTCAACTCCTTCGATCTCCCTCAATGTCTGGATCAGCACCTCCATGGCGCTGCTGTATTCCCGCGGCGTCAGTATGTCTATATCCCAGTTGGTCAACCGCGCCGCCAGACGTACGTTTTGACCCCGCTTGCCGATCGCCAGCGATAACTGATCCTCCGTCACCACCACCGTCGCCCGATTCAACTCAAAACAAAGCGCTATCTCCTTGACTTCCGCCGGCCGCAGGGCGTTGCCGATCAATACCTGAGACGATTCATTCCAACGCACTATATCAATCTTTTCTCCTCCCAGCTCATCCACAATGTTCTTGATGCGGCTGCCCCGTACCCCCACGCACGCCCCCACCGCGTCCACCTTGCTGTCCAGACTGCTTACCGCCACCTTGGTCCGATAGCCCGCCTCCCGTGCCAATGACTTGATCTCTATTACCTGCTCGGATACCTCCGGCACCTCCTGTTCAAAAAGCCGCAGAATAAAATCAGGATGCGTCCGAGACAGGATTATCTTAACTTGACCGGGTGCCTCTTTCACCTCCACGATCAAGGCCCGCACCCGCTCGGTCGGATGGTAAGACTCGCCCGGTATCTGCTCGCCCCGGGGCAAAATCGCCTCCGTGCGGCCCAGATTCACGATTACCGCCCCCCCTTCGTAACGACCCACCGTTCCCGTTACCATCTCCCCGACCCGTTCCTGAAACTCGGTATAGATACTGCCCCGCTCATCTTCCCGGATCATCTGGATCATCACCTGCTTGGCCGTCTGCGCCGGAATCCGTCCCAGCTTGCGAACATCTATCTCTTCGCCCCCCAAAAACGCATTAATGTCGCCTGTCTCCCGATCAATCTGCACTTGAATATCCTCTTCGGTCGTGCCGAAATGCTTCCGGGCCGCCGACGCCATGGCCGCCTCCAGGTCGGCAAAGATAATCTCACGCTCAATGTTCTTATCGCGCGCCATGCTGTCCACGATTCGTAACAATTCCTGATTCATCGATACTCCAGGATCTTTTTAGCCCATAAATAAAAAAGTGGGCCCTTTCTCGGTAACCCACTTTCGAACCATTGTGTACAATAGCCCTCAAGGCAGCTCCGGCTCGCCGGCGCCCGAATCAGTTAACCATACAACTGCTCCGTCGGTTTGCCGAAAGGTCCTGCCTCGTGGGAAACCACTCTCAAACGGGTAACGGCATAATGCCGCCGGCCCTGCCGACAGGACCCTACCCGCGGGCATGGGACTATGAGCCCACACGGCTGTTCATCCCATTAATAGTCACGCTTCTACCTATCTCTCCCGGCTCAAACATGTGGATGCGGTTCATATCAATCTTCACCGCCACACGCCGGCCGTTACTCAAAGTTACATGGCAGTCACACCGAGCCACCAACCGGACTTCATCACCAAAACTCAGGTACACGTCCTGACAATTGCCCAGAGGCTCGGTGGCCGTTACTACCATGTGCTGTATATCGTTTATTCCTTCGTCTATTTTAATATCATTTCGTTCCTGAAGCAATATATCTTCTGGTCGTATTCCCAGTATTATTTCCTTATCAATATATGGTTCCAAAGCTCCATGTAATGATTTTGGCAGGCCCAATCTGGGGACTTTTTTAATTTCGTTACTGTTCTTAAACCAATCACCCCGCGGTTCAAAGTAAAGCACATCCTCGGCAGAGGAGCTCGTTTGGGAGTCATCACGCTCGTTATTTATTGTTAAATCATACTTTACATTTATATCGGTTTTTTTGCACCTGACTATTCCACTGATGAAATTGATGGGCGGGGTACCTACAAAACCGGCCACAAAACTATCGGCGGGCTGCCCATAAACCTCCAGCGGTGTTCCTATTTGATGAATTAATCCCTGGCGCATAACCACAATACGATCGCCAAGGGTCATGGCTTCATGCTGGTCATGTGTGACGTATATAGTTGTCATTTCGAGGCTTGTGTGCATTTTTTTCAGTTCGGCGCGCATAGCGGAGCGGAGGTTTGAGTCGAGGTTGCTGAGGGGTTCATCGAATAAGAAGGCGTTTGGTTGACGGATGAGGGCGCGGCCGAGGGCGACGCGCTGACGCTGGCCGCCGGAGAGTGCGCAGGGTTTACGATCAAGCAAGTCTTGTATTTCCAGTAATTTAGCAGTCTCTTTGACTTTATGTTCGATTTGTTTTTTGTTTAGTTTACGGGGCGGGTGATTAGTTTTGGCGAATTTCAGGGGATAAGCGAGGTTTTTATAGACGGTCATGTGGGGATAGAGGGCATAATTCTGAAAAACCATGGCGAGGTTGCGTTCTCTGGGATCAAATTCGTTAACCACTGTGCCTTCAATAGTTATGGTGCCTCTGGTAATTTTTTCCAGGCCGGCGATCAAGCGTAAGGTGGTGGTTTTTCCGGAGCCGGAGGGGCCGAGAAGGACCACGAATTCGCCGTCGGCGACGGTCAAATTCATGTCGGAGACGGCGGTAATGCCGCCCGGATAGACTTTGGTTAGCCGGTCAAGGACAATTTCAGCCATAACTCGCTTTCCCACAGACCTTTATAATAAACAAAAGCACCCCTATGGGTGCTGTTAAAATAATTTAAGGCTTTGCCGGATTTTTGTCAATTAAATTCTCTGATAACAGGTGGGAATTATAAGTATCTGCCCTAAATAAGATTAAATAAAACAACTTAGAGACTGAAAAAGCTGATGAGAACGTCGTAACCGCATAGAGAAAAGGCAAAAAACTTTGTGAAATTAGCGGTGATTGGGGGTATTTTGGCGGGCTAGAGGTGTTAAGATGGGTAAGATT
>Ga0111186_1080_pt1 | contig 19285 bp, 18 predicted proteins | sample DeeMarSWOR324_28_FD_80243 | JGI IMG/M metagenome (GOLD analysis project Ga0111186, IMG submission 80243) | Phycisphaerae bacterium SM23_30 | reverse complement strand
GTAAGCGTTCAGGCGATTTTGGTTAAATTGCCTGCTATTTCTATTAACGATGGAGCCGGGATGTTCTCCAGATGGCAAGGACACGCAAGACGCAAATATTCAATAACACTTTGCCCCTGCAAGCGGCAGGTGGCGCACACCGTGAGAATGCGCTCCACATAACGCGCCCCGCGATCGCTCTGGGTGCCGAAGCGGCTCTTACGCCGCAAGACTCCCTGACGCACCATACGCTCCGCCGCGTTGTTGGTCGGCTCTACCCTTTGATCATGCACAAAGGTCCAGAGAGATTTACGATGCCTGATAATCCGGCGACATTTGCCGCGCCCCGCGCCTTTGCCGGATGCTCCCGCTTCCAGAAGCTTTTCCACCCGCCTCATCAACGACGCCATTCGACGTTGAAAAGTCCGCCCCTGCAAGGCGCCGTCGCGAACTCGAGCCCCCATCTTCAAGATTTGCTTGGCCAAGCTGTAAAGCTTTCGACCGATTTGGCCCATCTCGCCGCCGGCCTTACTGCGTGCCTTAAAATCGCGTTTCAAATGGGCCCAGCATATCTGACGAACGACGGAAAAGAAGTTATATCCGCCCCAGCGGTCGCGGACCAGGATGCCGCTAAACATCCCCGGCAGCTTTTGAGCGGCTTTTTGTCCGCGTCCGGCCTGAATCATAAAGACGGCCGCCCCGGCACTACACCACGCCCACAGCCAACCACGCTGACGATTACCTCGTCGCCAGCCGGTCTCGTCGGCATGGGCGACCTCCTGGGCTCTGATATGTTCGAGCGTTTGCTGATAGGGTTGTTCCAAGGCCTCGACCAGTTGCGCTTCACAGTTACTCAGACCGCCCAGACTCATCGGTACCGAGAACATGCGTTTTTTCAATTCCCCGTTTCTTTTCCAACTGCTGCATATAGGCGTCTTTGTCCATGTAATTATTATCGGACATAGACGAAAGTTTACTTCAACTACCTAAAATATGGTGAACGCTTACCTTCTTTATTAAGGGAGTTTATATCCTGTGATGCCGTATTTATGAACAATTTGAGTAACAAACTAAAATGCATATATAAAAAGAGAAGCATTTCCGCGGGATGGAATCCTTTGGAGTGCTTCTCATCGTGATCTCTTAACATATTATACAGCATAAATCGGAAAAAGCAAGCCGGATATTTTACTTTTTTGTCGCTATAATGCTTTATAATACAAGCATTTACAAAAATCAAAAGGTAATGAAATCATGGCGGAATCCAAAATACTGGAGAAACTGGCCCAAAAAGAAACCGACAAGGAAAAAATCGCCGCCCAAGTCATAAAAAAACCCGATTTACTGGAGGTGATTCTGGAAGGGCTCAACGCCAAACCGGCCCGGGTAAAATACCCCTGTGCCAAGGTGATTCGCATCATCAGCGATCAAAATCCCGAAATGCTTTATCCTCATTTTGATATTTTTGTTAACCTGCTCGATCACGAAAACAACGTCCTTAAATGGGAAGGCATCTACGTCCTGGCCAACCTGGCCCGCGTGGACGACCAAAAGAAATTCGAAAAAATATTTGATAAATACTTTGCCCCCATCTGCGGACCGGTGTTGATCACGGCAGCCAACGTGATCGGGGGGGCGGCCAAAATCGCGCGGGTCCAGCCCCGGCTCACCGAAAAAATCGCCCAAGAGATTCTAAAAGTGGAAAAGGCCAAATATAAAACCGCCGAGTGCCGCCGCGTGGCGCTGGGACAGACCATCAATACCTTCGATGAAATTTTCGTCAAGATTAAAAACAAAGAACCGGTGATTAAACTCGTCAAAAAACAACTGAAAAATCCCCGCCCCTCCACCCGGAAAAAAGCGGAAAATTTCCTCAAAAAACACCGCCTTATTCCATCGGAATAACTATTTGTTAAAAAAGGATTTCCTAAAGCTTCTCGAAATATGAAAATCAGAATCTTGAAAATTTTTGCCGTCATCCTCGCCCCGGTTTGTTTACTCGGGACCTATTTAACTTACAATTATCGCTACCGCAGAGCAATTACCTATAATAGCCTAAATGTTATTAAGGATGTTCGGAGTCAAGGTTACTTCCCCACTGCTGAAGTAAGAATTACAGCCCGGTGTTATGCTTGTGCTTGTACAAGCGTGTTTGATCGTATATATTCCAAGTAATCAAAATGGATCAGGATAAATCGGAATTTAGGTTGATCGAGTGGATACGGGGGCAGGCGGGAGGATGGGGGGAGGGTGTGGGCGTGGGCATTGGTGATGATATGGCGGTGTTGGAGGTGGGCGGGGAGAAGGTGCTCTTGACGACGGATACGCTCCTGGAGGGGGTGCATTTTTATCTGGAGGGCAGGATGGGTTTTGCCCCTGGGGAAGGAAAAAAGGGGACAGATCCATTTAAATTACCTGCCACTCTGGAGCAGGTTGGTTACAAGGCCATGGCCTGCGGTTTAAGCGATTGTGCGGCTATGGCGGCGCTGCCGTGGGCGGCAGTGGCGGCGGCGAGCCTGCCAAACGAAATGAGTATGGAAGAGGCGCAGCAACTGCATAAAGGGCTGCAAAAAGCAGCGGAGAAATATAAGTGCCCTCTTGTTGGAGGTGATACGACCAGTTGGGATAAGCCGTTGGCGGTTACGGTGACCATGCTGGCCCGAGCCGAAGGAGTGGAACCGGTCTTGAGGTCGGGGGCGCAGGCGGGCGACGCGATAATGGTGACGGGCGAATTGGGCCGGTCAGGGGCAGGCAAGCATCTTGATTTTGAGCCGCGGGCGGCGGAAGCGCGGGAATTGGCGAAACTGGTGAAGCTTCATGCCATGATCGACATCAGCGACGGGCTGAGTATTGATCTGGACCATATATGCCGGGAGAGCAAGGCGGCGGCGGTGATCGAGGCTCAGGCGGTGCCGATCAGCGCGGCGGCACGGAAGGCAAAGGATCCATTGGAAGCGGCGCTATCGGACGGAGAGGATTTTGAGCTTTTGTTTTGCGTGGGGCAGGCTGATGCGGAGAAATTGCTTACGGAATGGCCGAAAATATCGACAGTGCGGCTGAGCAAGATAGGCGAGATACTCAAGTCGGAAAAATCGGAGGTTAAGATTCTTCCCCCTCGCCTTCGCTCCAGGCTGAAGGCCATTTGCGCTCAAAATGACCGGGATAAAGATTCCCGACCGCGCGCAAATGATCGCAAAACAGGTCGATTGTTTTTGTGCGACAAGGATGGAAAGATTGAGCCTTTGGCGGTAAAAGGCTGGGAACATTTCAAGTAAAAATTTCAAATTATAAATCACAAATTGAAGCTTCAAGTTACAACAAAAAATGTGGACGAGACGATCAGGCTGGGCGAAGCGCTGGGACAAGCGGCGCGGGGCGGGGAAGTAATGGGGCTCATCGGGGAACTGGGGACGGGCAAAACGCACTTAATTAAGGGCATTGCTCAAGGGTTGGCGGTGCGACAAACCGAGGCGGTGACGAGTCCGACGTTCACGTTGATAAACGAATATGAGGGGCGGTTGAGGCTGTATCACGTGGACGCCTATCGACTGGAAAACGCCGCCCAACTGGAAGCGCTGGGTTTTGATGAGATCTGCCGGGGCGAGGCCTTGGTGGCGGTGGAATGGGCGGACAGGGTAAGGCCTCTGGTGCAAGAGTATGAACCGATATGGGTGTATCTGGAACATGCCGGCGTGAATGAGCGGGTGATACGGCTTGAGGATCTGCCGCCGGGGATGGGCCAAGAGATCGCCAGGTTAACCGAGAATAAAAAAACACGAACATGAGATTATTCGCGGAGTTTATCTTGAACGTACCATCGGCCCATAAAATAAAAGGATACTTCTTTTTGCTTGACCAGGGTGGTGTAATTTTTTTAATATGTAAGTTTTAGCAGGGCGTTTGGATGATAAACGAAGCTGCGAGAAAGACTTACGACGGAGGCAGCCCCGATGGCGAGACATTTTCTGGAGATCAAGGACTACTCGAGCGCAGAATTGCAGAAGCTTTTGGCGCAGTCGAAGGAGATGAAGAAATTATACAAGAGCGGCGGGCGGGATGTGTGCCTGGCGGGCAAGACGATGGCGATGATATTCGAGAAGCCCAGCGCCCGGACGCGGATGAGCTTTGAGACGCTGATGACGCAGATGGGGGGATCGGCGATGTATATCCGACAGGAGGACATCGGGGGGCTGGGCCAACGCGAGCCCATCAAAGACCTGACGCGGGTGCTGAACGGCTATGTGGATGTGATCGTGGCGCGGACGTTCGCCCATGAATCGGTGCTGGAGCTGGCCCGCTACGCCACGATACCGGTAATAAACGCCCTGACGGATTTTTCCCATCCCTGCCAGGCGATGGCGGATATGCTGACGATACAAGAGCATTGCGGTTCTCTGGCGGGACGTAAGCTGGTGTATATTGGCGACAGCAATAATGTGGCCTGGTCGCTGGCGCTGGCGAGCCTGCGCTTGGGATTGCAGATGATTATCGCCTCGCCGGCGAAATATTCGTTTTCGGCGGACCTGGTCAAACAACTGGAGGCACAGGGCGGGCCAGGCAAGGTAACGCATATGACCGATCCGAAAGCGGCGGCGGAGGGCGCCGACGTGATTTATACGGACACCTGGACGAGCATGGGCCAGGAACAAGAAAAACAGCAGCGGATCAAGGACTTCACCGGATTCCAGGTGAACAGAGGATTGATGAAGGTCGCCGGGCCCCAGGCGAAGTTCATGCATTGCCTGCCGGCATATCGAGATCTGGAAACGACCGATGAGGTGATAGAATCAAAGCAGAGCATAGTATTCGAGCAGGCGGAAAATCGGCTGCACTTCCAGAGGGCGCTGGTAAAATATTTATGTGTGGGTGAGTCATAGAGGCGCTCGGGATGATAAAGTGAACCAACATGGCGAAAAGAGGCACTACCAAAAAGATTACTAAGCGGCGGGCAACGCAATTGCGACCGATCAGGATTCAGCGGGGCTTTACGGATAATGCGGCGGGTTCGGTGCTATTTGAGATGGGGCGTACGCGGGTGTTGTGCACGGCGAGTTTTGATAATAAGCTGCCCCAATGGCGCCAAGAAAGCGGCCTGGGCTGGGTGACGGCGGAATACAGTATGCTGCCGGCCTCCATCAATCCGCGGAAGCCGCGCAGCCGTATGGGACACACCGACGGGCGCGGAACGGAAATTCAACGGGTGGTGGGACGCGCGCTGCGGGCGGTGGTCGATTTTGAAAAACTGGGGCCCAACACGATATATCTGGACTGCGACGTACTGCAGGCGGACGGAGGCACCCGCACAGCGGCGATCAACGGCAGTTATATTGCGCTGGTTGATGCGGTGCGCTACGGGATCAAACAGGGTTTCATAAGGGAAAATCCCGTCACCGCCCAGGTGGCGGCAGTGAGCGCCGGGATCATTAAAGGCAAAGCGGTTTTAGATCTGGACTACGAAAGAGACCGCCAAGCCGAAGTGGATATGAACGTGGCGATGACCGACGAAGGCCGGTTCGTGGAAATACAAGGCACCGGCGAGCAAAACACCTTTTCCGCCGAGCAACTGGAAAAGATGCTGAAACTGGCCCGCCGAGGGATAAAACAGATATTGGCGCTGCAAAAGAAAGGCATGAAGATTTGATGAAGGGGTGGGTGAATGCGTGGATGAGGTGGATCATGATATTTCGAAGGAATTTAATTTGGCTGCCGGTGGGAACGGCATTGATGCTGGCAGCGGCCGGATGCGGGGCGACGGCCGGCGTCGGGGCCGGGGGGATTTTTCCCGCGGTTTCTCCCTCCGCCGGGCCCAGCCCCGTCAATTATACCATTGTTCTGGCGCAATTTCCTCAGCTGGACAGCTATGGTCTGGCCCAGCAGCTCAAAGAACGAGCTAAAGCGCTTTACGGCGTCGGGGATGTCTGGCTGGAAAACTTTCAGGAGTGGATCTTGGTAAACTACGGACATTACAGCGAACAAACCGGCAGCAATGCCATACAACAGGAGCTGATGCGGGTGCGGCAGCTTTATCCTCAATTAGCCCTGGGGCCTTATCAATTCTGCTACCTCAGGGAACTCCCGCAGCCGGACCCGCCGGCCCCCACCCAGTGGTACCTGCTCAACAACAGATGTTATTACAGTCTGGAAATTGCCACCTATTATAACACGCCCGAGCAGGATTATTACAACCGCAAAGAGGACGCGGTAACTGCGGTAAAAAATCTGCGGGAAAAGGGCGAAATGGCCTACTTCGTACACGGGCGTCTCCAGTCGCGGGTATATGTGGGATGCTTTACTCAAACCGCCGTGCAGGAAACATGGCAGGGCAACATACAGATAAGAGGACTTTCACCGGAATTGAATGAGCTCAAACAAAAATATACCTATCACGAAAACGGCATGAAGATTTATGATATCAGGCGGAATCAGAGCGGCAGAGAAATACGCATTGCCCGGCCGTCGCAAATAGTAAAAGTAGAATCGCTGGTAAGGTCAATACCATTTTAATCACTGGACTTTGACAAAACTTTAGTAAATTATGAGTCAGCAAGCGGCAGATAAGACAAAATGAACAACAGGGTTATGGAAATTGTCGTGGCGACGACCAATCGGGCTAAGCTGGCAGAGTTGGAAATCCTATTGACCGATCGCAGAGTACCGGTGCGGGGTCTGGCAGAGTTTGCCGAGGTGAAACCGCCTGTTGAAGACGGCTCAACTTTAGCGGAAAACGCCCGGCTCAAAGCCCGGCACTACAGCCAGATTCTGCATCGGCCGGTGCTGGCGGACGATTCGGGCCTGGAGGTGGAGGCGCTGGCGGGCCGTCCGGGGGTGCATTCGGCGCGTTTCGCCGGAGGAAAATGGACGAATCGGGCCGACCAGGATCGTGCCAACATCCGTAAATTGCTGGATATGCTCTCGGGGATTCCCAAGGAAAAACGCCGGGCGCGCTTCTGCTGCTGTTTATGTCTGGCCGGCGGGGAGAAAATTTTACTTGAGGTCGAGGGCATCCTGGAAGGTCTTATTTCGGATGAACCTCGCGGCGAGAATGGATTCGGATATGATCCGATTTTCTGGCTGCCAAAGCAGGGCCGGACGGTGGCCCAATTGTCCCCGGCAGAAAAAAACACCATATCACACCGCGGCCAGGCCTTGCGGAAGTTGATGGCGCGGTGGGAAGAAGTAGATTTTTAACCACAGATTACCCTCATTAACACGGATTACAAAATGGTACCAAAAGAGATTTTTTTTACCAGAGGTCTGGGGCGACATCGACATAAGCTGCAATCGTTCGAGGCGGCGCTGCGGGAGGCGGGGATAGCAATCTGCAATCTGGTGAATGTCAGCAGTATCTTTCCGCCGGGTTGTAAGATAATATCGCGCAAACAAGGGATAGCCAAATTACGGACGGGCGAGATAATCCATTGCGTTATGGCCCGGTCGGAGACCTGTGAACCTAGCCGCCAATGCTGCGCGGGGATAGGTTTGGCGGTGCCCGGCGCAGGCAGTCATTACGGGTATATTTCGGAATTTCACGGTCACGGCAAGAGCAAGCGAGAAGTGGCGGACCTGGTCGAGGATATGGCGGCGACGATGCTGGCGACGACGCTGGGGATTGAGTTCGATCCGGATAAGGCCTACGACGAACGAAAAGAGATTTACCTGATGAGCGGCAAGATTGTCAAGACGCAGGCGACGGTGCAAGTAGGCCAAACCCATCAAGAAGGGGTCTGGACCACGGTGCTCGCCGCGGCGGTCTTCGTGCCGGTCCGGGAGGAGTAAACATGCAAAAATGGCCCCCGCATGCCTTTCTGGACCTGGAGGAGGAATATGCCGATTTTAAGAGATCACGTTTTGTGGTTGTGCCCATCGGCTACGACGGAACGGCCACCTATCGAAAAGGCAGCCGCTTCGGTCCCGACGCCGTCATCGAAGCCTCGCAGCACGTGGATCTATTCGACGAGCAGCTTTTGGAGGAGTTTTATCAGGCAGGGATATATACCCATGAACACGTAATCCAGGATGCCGAGCCGGTGGAGCAGGTCCAGGAAAGGATCTACCGGGCGGCCCGGCCGCTGGTTGGGGCAGGTAAGACGCTGATCGGTCTGGGCGGGGAACACTCTATTACCCCGGCGCTGGTGAGGGCGGTGCAGGAAAAATGGCCGCAACTCTCCGTTTTACATTTTGATGCACACCTGGACCTGAAGAACAGTTACTATGGCTCTTGCTACAACCATGCGTGTGCCCTGCGCCGGGTGCACGATCTGGGGGCGCCGGCGGTCTCGATAGGAGTGCGGAGTTTCGACAAGTGGGAGTACGATTTCACCAAGGCTCATAAAAAGTGTTTTTTCACCCCGGAACAGGTGGCCGCAGACGTAAAAGGCGTCGCCAAAGAGACATTATCAAACCTAAGCGAACAGGTTTATATTACCTTCGATATCGACGCCTTGGATCCGTCGCAGGCGCCCGGGACGGGCACGCCGGAAGCAGGCGGGATTGACTATCGAGAGGCCTTGGCGGTCCTGGAAGCCGTCGGTCGACATAAAAGAATCGTGGCCGCCGACATCGTGGAGGTGATGCCGATCAAGGGGCAAAATGTTACCGAATCGGTAGCGGCGCGGCTGGCCTATAAAATTATCTCCTATGCGCAATTATATACGTAAGTTTCTTTTTACCAAAGACATAACGCATTTACGGTCGATCCTCAAAATCAACGTCCGACTACGCGCGGGATTATAAACTAATTTTTTAAATAATCATGCCTTTTATCGGCAGGGTACGGATCATATTCGTTCTTGACAAAGAACATCTATTCTCTAAAATCTTGTTCTTTATGACTTTAGTACAAATGACTCCTGCAAAATTGAAGTTAGGCATACTTGGAAAAGAAAAAATTATGATATTCATTTTTTCTTTTCCAACGGCAAGCTCTTATTTGATAGATCATTACGGCATTATTTAAGAAAATCAGGAAACCGATTTTCTTAAATAATACATGCCTGACTTCAATTTTGCAGGAACCTTTTTAGTACAAGTATAAGGAGTAAATATGGACGCACAAATTTTGGCCCTTACCATGACGGACCCGACCGTAAATTTAGTACAGGTGTTATCTTTTCTTCTTCTCTTTCTTTTAGCGCGGAGGACATTTTTCCATCTTTTCAAAACGAAAGAACGCCGGATTCACAAACGACAGCAGGCCCTGTGGGTAACCGCCGCGGCGCTTGCGGTGCTGCTTGGTCCGGGCGCCCTGGCCCGGGCGCAGGAGGCGCCGATACCGGACAAGCCGGACTTGAAGGTCTATGAGGTGGATATTAGCGCTAACGCCATGGTCCTTGAGTACGGCATCGTTAATGAAGGAAGTGATTTTGAAGGCAGATTTAATGTTAATATCTACTATAAGATCGGAGAAGAAGGAGAATACTCCTTATTATACACCGATGTAATTGACACCAGTGATCCTGATATTGATTTGAGCCATTTAGGTACCTGTTATCGGAATCTGACCGATGTCGAATGGAAATGGGGTTGGCCCAAATTTTTCGTGGAAGCCAGAATCGATGAAGAGGGCACGCTTGATGAAGCCGATACCGCCAACAATAGTAAAGAAGGTGAGTGGACTTATCTGGAGCTGATCCCCAAGAGGATGGGGTATTTTATCTCTTTCCCCCTGATTATCATCCTTCTGGGGACGGGATTGTTGATTACCATATCGAATAAATTTCTCCAGGCGCGCAAGCTGGGCCACAGTTTCAAGGTGGTGGCCGGCGCCTATGACGACCCCAAGGACGAAGGCGATGTGACTCACTTTCAGGCCCTTTCGGCGGCCCTGTCGGCGACGGTGGGTATCGGTAATATCGCCGGCGTGGCCATCGCCCTGCGCTGGGGCGGGCCCGGAGCCTTGTTCTGGATGTGGGTAACCGCGGTTTTGGGGATGTCCCTGAAATTTGCCGAATGCTCGCTGGCCCATCGCTTTCGGATTATCCACGAAGATGGTTCCGCTTCCGGCGGCCCGATGTACTATATAACCGAAGGGCTGGGCAAAAACTGGAAATGGCTGGCCATATTATTTGCGATTTGCGCTACTTTGTGTTCTTTCTGCACCGGCAATATGAACCAGGCCAACACCATCGCCGATTCATTACGTGAATACGACCTTTCTAAAATACATTTTCCCGGCTTTCTCCTCGACGAAGAGAACCATATTCATGGCTGGATAGTTGGTATTGTGGTGGCGACCCTGGTGGGCATCGTCGTTATCGGGGGAATTAAGCGTATTGCCACCGTGGCCAGCAAGATCGTGCCCACCATGGCCATTCTATATTGCGGCGGGGCGTTGATTATTTTAATTCTTAATTACACCAACATAGGGCCTGCTCTGGCCCGAATTTTCAAAGAGGCGTTCGTCCCCGAAGCCGCTATCGGCAGCGCCTTCACGGTGATCATGTGGGGGATACGCCGCGGGCTGTATTCCAACGAGGCCGGCCAGGGTTCGGCGCCCATGGCCCACGCCGCCGCCAAGACCGACGAGCCGGTACGCGAGGGCATAGTGGCCCTGATGGAGCCCTTTGTCGATACCCTGATTATCTGCACTATCACCGGGGTCACCATTTTATCCACCGGCGCCTTGGATAACTTTCCCGATCTCACCGGCGCCCCCTTGACCCGGGCGGCCTTTGAAGCGGGCTTCGGAAATGCCTGGTGGCTGGGCAACGCCATCGTCACCATTTCGGTATTTTTCTTCGCCTACTCAACCATGATCTCCTGGAGCTATTACGGCGACCGGGCCAGTGAATACCTTTTCGGATCAAAAGCCATCAAACCCTACCGCTGGGTTTACGTCTTCTTCAATTTTTTAGGCTGCATCCTGCCTTTAGCGGTGGTCTGGAACATCGGCGACGTGGCCTTAAGCTGCATGGCCATACCCAACCTGATCGCGATCATTTTCTTATCTATGGTGCTCAAGAAAATGACCGATGCCTATTTCGCCAAGCGGCATCTGACCTATAAAGAACGCCTGGCCCAGATGCAGGCGCAAGAGTCGTAGAAAGAAGAACTTAACCGCCTGCGGCGGGACTTTTTATTTAGCCCCCGACGTAAAGTCGGGGGGTGTAACCTATGTATGCCAAATTAGTTACGAATTACCCCCTCATTTTACCTGAGGGGCTGTTTGAGTTATCCACAAATACAAATTTCTATACCATCAAGTTAATAAAACGCCTAAGTTTTCAACGTTCATACCCAAAGACGAAACGGCTTCCTGTATGCCCGAAAATAATAGTAAATTCCGTGTAAATAATGTATCTCACAGCACCTCAAAGAAAATGAAGTGGGAAGGTACGGTATAATTATGAAAAGCCCGGAATTAATAACAAAATGGATCATCGTCTTTTTGACTATTTTCACTGTCGCCGCTTTCAATGACAGCCCCGCCCGCCCAACAGATATTGAAGGCATCTGGCAAGGGACCTTAAAGGTCTCCGGCATAGAGCTGCGTATTGTGTTTAATATTTCCCTCCGGCCCGACGGCGTCTATACCGCTACCATGGACAGCCCCGATCAGGGCGCTAAAGGAATACCGGTCGATTCGGTTACTTATAAGGATGGAAAGCTGCGTCTGGAGGTGAAAGTGGTCCAGGGATTTTATGAGGGTCGGTTACAAGCCGACGGCGATACTATTCAAGGGCAATGGCAACAGAGCGGATTGAATTTGCCGCTGGAATTGAAGCGGAGCGACAAACCTATCCCGCCGCCCAAACGGCCCCAGGAACCGAAAAAACCCTACCCTTACCTTGAAGAAGAGGTCGTCTATGAGAACTCCAAGGCCAAAATAAAACTGGCGGGCACCCTGACACTGCCCAAGCAAGAGGGATCATTTCCGGCGGCGCTTCTGATTACGGGCTCGGGGGCCCAGGACCGCAACGAAACGGTCATGGGACATCGTCCCTTTCTGGTGCTGGCCGATTACCTGACCCGCCGGGGAATTGCGGTTCTGCGGGTGGATGATCGCGGGGTGGGCGGCTCGACCGGGGATATCTCCAAGGCAACCAGTGAGGATTTCGCCCAGGACGTATTGGCCGGCATTGAGTATCTCAAAAGCCGCAAGGAGATTAATCCCGGACAGATCGGCCTGATCGGACACAGCGAAGGTGGGATAATCGCCCCCATGGCGGCGGTAAAATCATCAGACGTGGCTTTCATCGTGTTAATGGCCGGCACAGGTTTGACGGGGGAGGAGATTTTATACCTGCAGGCGGCCCTGATCGCCCGGGCGGCCGGGGCCACCGAAGAAACCATCGCCTTGAATCGCAAGGGCCAGGAGCAAATCTTTACTATCGTAAAACAAGAAAGTGACGACCAGATCGCCGAAAAAAAGATCGAAAAGAAGATAAACGAACTGCTGGCCGAACTCCCCGAAGAACAAAAAAAGGCCATTGAAACTGTCTTGGAGGCCCAGAAAGGCCAGATGAAAAGGGTATTAAGCCCCTGGTTTCGCTTCTTTGTCACCTACGACCCCAAACCCGCCCTGATGAAGGTGAAATGCCCGGTGTTGGCGCTTAACGGCCAAAAAGACCTGCAGGTGCCGCCCCAAGAGAACCTCCGCGCCATTGAGCAGGCCCTGACCGCCGGCGGCAATAAACGCTTTACTATCAAGGAATTGCCCGATTTGAACCACCTTTTCCAAACGGCCCGGACCGGCTCGCCCACTGAATACAGCAAGATTGAAGAAACTATGTCGCCGACGGCCCTTAAATTGATAGCCGATTGGATTTTGAAGCAAACCGAAAAAAGATAGCTCAAAAGCCTCCCTGTCTTTTTAGAGGCATATTTGTAAAATGGGATTGGACTTGTCCGAGCAATTCGTGTATAAATATAAAAAGTATCGCTTTATAACAATCATTTTTTACGACAGGAGGTAGTCATGTATAGGAAACTCTTTTCTATCGTATTGTTGGCCTTTTTTATGGCCGCTATCGTCGATGCCGCTCCCCAAAGACAGCAGAGGGCAGATCAACGGCGCGGCCAAAGGATGACCGAAGAACAAATCCTGGAAAGAGCCAAAGCCATCCATGAAAAAGCCATAACCATGGACACCCACGTGGATATCCCCGGAGGCAGCTATGCCACCGAGGCTCTGGACCCGGGCAGCGAAGAATGCCGACTAAAATGCACGTTACCCAAGATGGAAAAAGGCGGCCTGGACGGCGTGTTTCTGGCGGTGTATGTCGGCCAGGGCGCCTGCGACGAGGAAGGCTATCAAAAAGCCCACGAATCCGCCATGACCAAATTTGAAGCCATCCACCGGCTCTGCGAAAAGATGTACCCGAAGCGCTGCGCCCTGGCGGTCACCCCCGATGAGGTGGAAAAGATCGCCCAGACCGGCAAACGCGTGATTATGATCGGGATTGAAAACGGCTATCCCATCGGCACCGATCTGAAGAACGTGGAAAAGTTTTATAAGCTCGGCGCCCGCTATATCACCCTGTGCCACAGCGGCAATAACCAAATATGCGAATCCAGCGGCGGTCGAGGCCGAGGCGGGATTGAGGCCAGCGGCATCAGTGAATTTGGGGAAAAGGTCGTCGCCGAAATGAATCGGCTCGGTATTATGTGCGATGTCTCTCACATTGCCGATTCGTCTTTTGACGACCTGATCAGAATTACCAAAGCCCCCATTATCGCCTCCCATTCCGGCTGCCGGGCCCTGACCAACAGCTCCCGAAACCTCACCGACGAGCAGTTGAAAGCCCTGGCCAAAAACGGCGGCGTCATTCAAATGGTGGCCCTGGGCAACTATCTCCGGCCCGACCCCGAGGCCCGGCAAAAGGCCATTGACGAACTGAAAGAGAGAATGAATTTCAAGGAACTCTCGGCCGAGGAACTGGCCAAACTCTCTGCCGAAGAAAAACAAACCTACGATAGAAACCTGCAGCGGTATCAAAGATCGATGCAGAGAATCGACCGTCAATATCCGGAAAGACCCAACGTGCAGGCCTTTGTAAACCACATCGATCATGTCAGAGATGTCATCGGCATCGATCACGTCGGCATCGGAACCGACTTCGACGGCGGCGGCGGCGTCCCCGGCTTCAACGACCATTCCGAGGCCCTCAACGTCACCATCGAGCTTGTTCGTCGCGGCTACTCCGAAGAAGATATCCTCAAGATCTGGGGCGGCAACCTGCTGCGCGTCTGGCGCCAATGCGAAAAAGTCGCCAAAGAAATAAAGAACAAAGATAAGTAAAAACCATCGAAAAATGGGTGCCATGCCCACGCTTGCGTGGGCATGTTCATCCATCTTTGACGCAATATTAACCTGGCAGGGCGGCACCGCCCAGCGCAGCTTGGGGATGCTTTTTTTACCATTTACCAAAGCAGGAGGGGCTGTGCCCCTGCTGCCATTTGCAGCCGTCTGGTACCCCGCCTCAGGAATTAATCTTACTCGATTTCGTGAGCGATAAGATCATCATAAGTTTCCCGCCGCCGGATAATCTTGAATTGATCCCCTTCCACCAACACTTCGGCCACCCGGGGCCGGGAGTTGTACTGGCTGCTCATGGCAAAGCCGTAGGCGCCGGCGGAAAAGACGGCCAGCAGATCGCCGCGCCGGACGGGCGGCAGGCGTCGATCCCGGGCCAAAAAATCGGCGCTCTCACAAATCGGGCCCACGATGTCCGCTAATTGCACGCCTTCAACTTCCACGGATTCCTGCCGATTTTCTACGACGAATTTATCCTCGACGGCGGCGGGCCAGATGAAATGAAAGGCATCGTAAAGAACCGGCCGAATCAGATCGTTCATGGCGGCATCGACAACGATAAAAGTCTTCTCGCCCCCCTTTTTCACATAGAGAACCCTCGTAAGCAAAATACCGGCATTGGCGGAAATAGTACGGCCCGGTTCGAGGATGAGCTTGAGGTTCCGGCCCCGCAGCAAAGGGATAATGGCGCCGGCGTATTCGGCGGCGGCGGGGGCCTGGCCAAAAGTATAGTCGGCCCCGAAGCCGCCCCCGATGTCGATAACCTCAACGGCGAAACCGCCCCCCCGGAGGGTCTCAATGAAATCGAGGGTCTTGGTTATAGCCTGGACATAAGGCCCGACGGCGTTGATCTCCGAGCCGAGGTGAAGATGAACACCGATGAGTTTAACGTACTCATCGCGGCCGTACTTTTCAAAGACGGCGCCGGCGCGTTCGAGGTCGACGCCGAATTTGGTCTCTTTTTTGCCGGTGGTGATGTGGCGGTGGGTTTGGGGATCGACGTCGGGATTTACCCGCAGGGCGGCGCGCACCGGGCTGCGCAGTAAGCGATCCCGGCGTCGAGGGCCTGGGATATTTCCTCGTCGGTTTTACCGACGCCGGCGTAAACCACGCGGTCGCCGCGGCCGCCGCTTCGGACGACGCGATACAACTCGCCGCCGCTGACAACGTCGAAACCGCTGTCCATTTGCACAAATAAACGCAAAATATGAATGTTGCTGCAGCCTTTGACCGAGTAACAGATCAAGGGATCGCATTCGTCAAAAGCCTCCTGCAGCCTTTGATAGTGCAGCCGAAAGGTGGCGCTGCTGTAAATATAAACGGGCGTGGCCGCCTGCCGGGCGATGCGCTCGACCGGCGCCTGCTCGCAAAACAATCGACCGTCGCGATATTGGAAAAAATCCGCCATGATTTTCATCGTTTGATATAGCCGACTTCGGGAAGGGCCGCCACCAGAGGAGAGGCGTAATCATAGAAATCAGGATTAATATCGTTGCCGGCAGCGTTGATATATTCGTCCGGCAGTGTTTTAGTGCCGGTCGCCACCGAGGCCAAAGTGGTAACAAAGGTCTCCACGCGGTAGCGGTCGCCCTTGCCGAAACGCTGAAAACAGACGCTGCCCGAAGAGTAGGCGTCGGCGGCGTAATAAACGGCCATCCGCCCGCAATAACGGGCCTCGTAAGCATCAACGGGACTGATCAGACCGGGGAAACTCCGCTGCAGATATCCGAAGGTGTCGGCCCGCAGCCGCACTTCGGGCAACTGTTCTTTGACCTTGGCGGTAAGAAAAACCGCCAGCGCGCCCGCCCCGGAGAGCTGCACGTTGCCGTGTTCGTCAAGCTCCTGATCCCGCTGGATTTTTTCGGCCCAGGCCGCTCCGTCGGTATCGATGATGCCTTCACTGACGACCACCAGACAACGCCGACGCCTCTGGTACGCCTCGGCCACGTCTTTGACAAAGTTTTCCATGCTCACGGACCGTTCGGGCACATAGATCAAATGGGGACCGTCATCCGGACGGCGCCGCGCCAGCCGCGCCGACGCCGCCAGAAAGCCGGCATGACGACCCATCACGACATCGATCTTAATCCCCCCCAACGCCCGATTGTCGAGATCGTCGCCGATGACGGCGTGGGCCACAAAGGTGGCCGCGGTGCCGTAACCGGGACAGTGATCGGTAACGAGAAGGTCGTTATCGATGGTCTTGGGGATGTGAAAAATTTTTAGTTCATAACCGGCCTGCTGGGCCAGTCGATTGATGATGTGGGCGGTATTAGCCGAATCGTTACCCCCGATATAGAAGAAATATCGGATGTTTTTATCCCGGAAGATTTCAAAAATTCTATGGCAGTATTGCTCATCCGGCTTGTCCCGCGTAGAGCCCAGCGCCGCCGAGGGCGTGCGGGCAATATCGTCCAGGTCGCGACGTGAGAGCAGTTTCAGGTTGACCAAATCCCCTGCGATAATGCCTCTTACCCCGTGAACCGCGCCCAGCAGTTCGTTGATGCACTGTTGTTCGCAGACTTCTTCAATAACCCCCACCAGAGACTGATTTATCACCCCCGTCGGACCGCCCGATTGGCCCACCACGGCGTTGCCTTTTAACTGCTTGCTCATAACTACCACGTGCGCTCGATAAATCCGGTATCCACTTTTCCTTTGACAAACTGGCGATGCGTGAGGATTTCCCGGCACAAGCCGATGGTGGTCTTAACCGGGCCCACCTCGAATTCCTGCAGCGCTCTTTTCATGCAGGCGATAGCTTCCGCCCGCGTTTTCTTGTGGACAACCAGCTTACCGATCAGCGAGTCGTAGTGGGGAGATATCCGGTAGCCGGGATAGACGTGGGAGTCCAGGCGCACTCCGAATCCGCCCGGCGGAATAAACCGGTCGATGCAGCCGGAACAGGGAGCGAAATCATTAGCAGGATCTTCGGCGTTGATGCGGCATTCAATGGCCGAACCCTGCTGGCGAATATCTTTTTGCCGCAGCTTTAAGTTTTCCCCGGCGGCGATCCGCAACTGCCACTGGACCAGATCGATGCCGGTGACCATCTCGGTAATCGGATGCTCCACTTGAATTCGGGTATTGGCCTCGCTAAAGTAAAATTTATTGTTCTTATCCAGCAAAAACTCAAACGTACCGGCGTTAATATACCCGGCCGCCTTGGCCAGCCGCACCGCGGCCTTACACAACTCCTGACGCACTTCCGTAGAAAGACCCGGACTGGGGGTCTCCTCCACCAGCTTTTGGTGTCGCCGCTGAAGGCTGCAATCCCGTTCCCACAGATGCAGGGTATTTCCGGTGTGGTCGGCCAGGACCTGCACCTCCACATGCCGGGATTGCTCCAGGTATTTTTCCAGGTATAAATCCGCATTCTTAAAGGCGCTGCTGGCCTCGGTCTCGGCACTGTGAAAAGCCACCCGCAGGCTCATTTCGTTATGGGCGATCCGCATGCCGCGCCCGCCGCCCCCGGCCGCGGCCTTTATGATCACCGGATAACCGATTTTCTCGGCCAATTGGGCGGCCTCGTCTTCGTTGGCCACCGCCTTATCCGAACCGGGAACCACCGCCACCTTGGATTTTTCCGCCAGCTTGCGGGCCTGCACCTTATCGCCGAGCAAATGCATGGATTCGGGCGCCGGCCCGATAAAATTAATCTTGCAATCGCGACAGATCTCGACAAAGTGGGCGTTCTCCGCCAGAAAGCCATAACCGGGGTGGATCGCTTCCACATTCGATATTTCGGCGGCACTGATGATCCGCGGTATGTTAAGATAACTTTCGGCGGGATCGGCAGGTCCGATGCATATCGCCTCATCCGCCAGGGAGAGATAATGGGCGTGGCGATCGGCCTCGGAATAAACCACCACGCACTGGACTCCCAATTCGCGACAGGCGCGGATGATTCGCAGGGCGATCTCCCCCCGGTTGGCGATCAGTATGCGTGAAAACATCCGACTAATCCGTCCTTTTTGAGCGTCCGGCTAATCAGGCTCGATCAGAAAAAGGGGTTGACCATACTCGACGGCGGAACCGTTTTCGACCAGTATCTTCTTGATGGTCCCCCGGACGCCGCTTTTAACTTCGTTCATCACCTTCATGGCTTCGATGATGCATACCACCGTTTCTTCCTCCACCTTCGAGTCTGTTTCGACGAAGGGTTCCGCATTAGGACTGGGGGCGGTATAAAGGGTGCCCACGATGGGGGCCACGATCCGGGCCCATTTCTCATCCTCCGCCGCCTCGGCGGGGAGATCTTTACTTTCCGGCCCGGCGGCGGCCAATCTCTCCCGGAGGGCCGGGTTGGCGCCGTTGGCGGTCAGGGCGGGAGTCATGGCGATTACCTGAGGGGCGGTCTGATTGGGTCCGCGCTTTAAAACGATGCGGGTCTGGCCGTTGACGACCTCCAGCTCGCTAAGATCGTTAGCCTTCATCATTTCGACCAGCTCTTTAATCTTATCCAGTTCCATCTCTCTCACCTGCCTTAGTTATCCTATCACACAGGAGTCAAGGTCCTTAGCCAGGGTACTTAATACCCGATATCCCCGGGCGGTTACCAGGACATCGTCCTCGATACGAATACCGAAGCGTCCCGGTACGTATATACCCGGCTCCACCGTTACCACCATACCTTCGCACAGTTCGCCTTTGCTCTTGCGATTCAAGATCGGCTGCTCGTGGACCGCCAGGCCAATCCCGTGTCCGGTACCATGCTCATAAATCCCAAACGGACTTTTTAAAAGCGCTTTTCGCGCAATGTCATCAATCCTTCTAAGAGACGCGCCCGGCCTAACCGCTTCAATAGCAGAGGTTTGCGCTTCCAACAACCACTGGTAGGCCTCGGCAAAAGCAGGGCGAATTTTACCGGCCACCAAACAGCGTGTCAAGTCGCTTCTATAACCGGCGACGGCGGCGCCCCAGTCAAACAATATAGATTGGTTCTTTTTTAATCTGGTATTACCGGCTTGGGCGTGCGGTTGGGCGGCATGACCGGCAACGGCGACTATCGTCTCGAAACCGGCGCCGCTGCTGCCGCCCCGCGACATCTCA
>Ga0111186_1044_pt1 | contig 19638 bp, 21 predicted proteins | sample DeeMarSWOR324_28_FD_80243 | JGI IMG/M metagenome (GOLD analysis project Ga0111186, IMG submission 80243) | Phycisphaerae bacterium SM23_30 | reverse complement strand
CGACCGCCACCGCCCAGCAACAACAACAAACCGCCGTGGTGGGACCGCTCTACGGCAAGCTGACTTTTCGGGCCGTACCCGATGCCAAAAAAATAGTCGTTATTACCCAGATCCCCGAGGCCTTCGATGTTATTGAGAAATTTGTCCAGGAACTGGACCTCGAGGAGTTGGCTGAAATGCCCGAAGTGGTGGTCCTTAAATATGCCGACCCCGAAGACCTCTGTGAGCGTCTTAATGCCATGCTCAACCGGGACGGCACCCAGGCCCCCTACCGCCTGACCACCTCCACCCTTTCTTCCTACGGTTCCGGGGCCACTGCCGAAAGCGAAGCCGGCCAGACCGCCGCCGATGAGACCTATCAGCCCTGGTGGAACTCCGGCGCCGGCCAAACCACCACCGAACAGCCCATCAGCACCCTCATCGGCAAAGTCCGCTTCATCCCCGACCGCCGCAGTAAAGCCATTCTGTACCTGGCCCCGGTCGAGTACCGAGAGCAGGTAAAGGAAATGATCAATAAACTGGACCAGCCCGCCCGCCAGGTCGTCATCAAAGCCGTCATCATGGAGGTCAATCATGAAAAACTGACTGCCCTGGGCGTGAAATTCTCCACCAATCCCGGGGCCTTTGGCGTTTTAGGCGAAAGCGCTATCTCCGACTGGAGCACCTTATTCTACGCTGATACCTTCAATATGGTGGAATTTACCACCGCATTAAACGTCAGCACCCTGGTCGATTTTTTGGTCAAAGAAACCAACGCCAAAGTCCTCAACCAGCCCACAGTATGGGCCAAGGATAATGAAGAAGCCACCTTCTTCAGCGGCGGCACCATCCCCTTTATTGCCACCAGCCAAAGCTCGCCGGAACAAACCAGCACCACGCAAACCTATTCACAATTGAACGTCGGCGTCACCTTGCGGGTCAAGCCCAATATAACCCCGGATGAAGACGTCGATATGACCGTCAACCTGATCGTTTCGCAAGAAGGCCCGCAGATCCTGAACAATACCTCCACCACCGAAACCAATACCACTACCCATATGATCGTCGAAAATGGTAAAACCATCATGCTCAGCGGTTATATCTTCCAGAATGATATGGAAATTGTACGTAAATTCCCGCTGCTGGGCGATATTCCTCTGGTGGGGGGCCTGTTCCGCCACAACGAAACCGAACAGGTCGATAGGGAGCTGTTGATCTTCATTACCCCCCAGGTGGTTGATATTGACGAAGAAACCCGTGATATCATCCTCTCGGAAGAAAACCAACTGGCCGTGCAAAAAATGCTCGACCTCAAAAAGGAACTGGACGCCTGGCTGCTGGAAATAAAGTAGCCGGTCTTTTACAGGACCCAACCAAACTCAAAGGCAACGCCCGCGGCTGGAAAAAAGCGCGGGCGTTACTTTTTATTATTCCCCCTCATATAATGATATCCCAGGCTAGACCTTAAAAGGGGCAATCTCCGGGACCGCCTAAAAGATAAGCATAATAAAAACCCGAAATCCGGATTTAGGCGTCAAAACCAAAAAATTTATCCTGTAAGATATTGCTAAGAAAAGATTTATAAATTTTTTAAAAAAATTCGGATTTTCGGTTAACAATTTGGGCAAATTCCTGGCCCTGGCGGGAGTGGTATGCACTATCGGGGCGGTAGTGGGAGTTTTAGTGGCCAAAACCCTGAGACCCACGGTTCCGGGATATGAATCCACGCAAATACCCGGCCTTTTCGTGCGGCAGCATAATATTGACGTGGGGCTTATCAGTCCGGACCGGCTGGTTGAGGTTCGATTTGATCTTCTTAATCGGGGCAAAAGATCCCTAAAAATCGAAAAAGTCACCGCCGCCTGCGGCTGCACCGCCGCCGACCTCTCCCAACGGATGGTAAAATCCGGCGGCAACCTCTCGGTCCCCTTAAAGATGGATGCTTCGCGCTTTGGAGGAACTGATTTTAAAAAGGCCGTGCTTGTGCAATTTGAGCCGGACAAGCCGGATAAAGAGAAAAACCTCATGTTCACCCTTACCGGACAGATCGACCGCACGGGCGAACTTTATATCTGGCCCGGCATCCTCGACTTCGGAGACGTCCGAGTCGGTCAAACCGCTCGAAAGACCGTTTACTTTCGCGCCGGCAATACCTTACCGGCCGGCTTGCCGGAAATAATACGTATTAATGAACTTCCGGACGCAATGCTTAAAATGCCCGTTCCTCAAACCTTAACTAAAACCCAAATAAGGGCCGTGGATTTTGAATTAACCTTATATTCCAAAGAAGCAGGATTTACCATCGAAAAAATCAGCTCCGACCTGCCCGTGAACTGGATAATTCAAGAGACCGGTCAAAATAATCAGCAGACTATCAAAATAACGGTTGAAAAAAACATGAACCTGGCCCAGCCAAAATGTGGATCTCTAAACATCGAACTGAAAAGCGGCGAAATTAAGGCAGTGCCAATAGTTTTGGTACCCATAGGCTCATAAAAAAACAACCATAGTGGTTGTTGATTATAATTTATAGTGCCTTATAAAGAAAGGAAAGGTGTACTATGAAAAAGTTGATGATTTTTGTTTGTTTGTTGTTGTTTTCATTTATTATGGGTTATGGCAGTTATGTGAAGGCCTGTAAATGCGTTTTATATGACCGCCATTGCTACATGAACTGTAAATTAGGCTCTATAGGGTGGGAAATATCAACAGATTGGGCATGGTTTTGGCGTTGCGATGCTTATGATAGAGCTGCGCCCGAACAATATTGTGATAATGAATGGCCAACATGGTGTTCTGAATTTGATTTATATATGGATGATGATTGTACTGATTATAGTGCGACTCTTGAAAAATATAAGCAAGAAGATCGAGAGTTTGAAGCCGAAAATGAATGTGAGAATCCAACCCGATAAAAAGCTAGCAACTACTACATATAGTTTTGAAGAAATACTAGCTAAGTAAAACAAGGATATAGGGGTATTTCTACAAAGTTATAACAAGTTATCTATTTTAAAAGATAAATTATCGAATATAAAATACAATGTTTTGTAAAGATATTTGATCGGTAAGTGTCTAAAATATTTTCACTTAGTGAAAGTATATCAATCATCAATCCTGTCATATATTCTTGAAAGGAACACATGTTAACACGCTGCTGAATAGAAAAAAATACACATAACCTATTGATATAAAATGGATTACAATAAATTGGCTCTGCAATCATGCTATAGTCTCAAAAAGCCCTTGATTTTAGTCTAGACAATGGGAGGGGTCAGCTATCTTATAAATATAAAGATTCGAGATAAGATCAATATTTTTTAAACGGTTTGCCGAAAACGCGCAGATTAGATTGAAAGGTTCAATCATGTTTAACAGATATGTACTTGCAATAGTCTTGTTGTTCTATACCGATATTACAATGGCTCAACAGAAATCCGAAGAGGTGCGAAAAATTATCGCGGCGCGACATAACCGGTTAAAAAACATTATAGTTGATTATGAACAAAAGGCGATTTTTTCACCACCTTTCATTCCACCGGAAGGTCCCGTTATAAAGGAAGTTGATGGTTATACGATTATCAAAACGGGTTCTAGAATAGATCAAAAAAAATTCATGTTTCTGGAAGGAAGGTCACGTCATGAAGAAAGGCTCATGGAGGAAAACCGAGGATTTGATTTAAAGGATTTTAATATTTCAGTTAACAATACGGTAATACGTACTTTTTCCGGAGACAGAGCGGAATATTTGTCCCTGGCAAAAGACGGCACTCCTATTTTAGGAAATATAAACAACCGCAGACCCTTACCACAGACCGGCGTTGAAATCGGTCTGGGTATGAGGGGCTTTCAGTCAGGTGAATGGTTAGATGATAAATCTTTATCGGAAATGAAGTTGGAACTGTCTAACGACGATGAGGCAGTATTGCGAAATATTGATGCCAAAGGCATTATTCAGGAATGGGTATTTGACCGCAATCTAGGATATGCGATCACTTCCTACCGGAAGACATCTTCGAAGAATGATCGGCTTTTGTTCGAGGCCCAAATGGGAGATTTTAAGGATGTCGGCGGCATTATGCTGCCTTACTCTGTGTCTTTAATACGCTATTCCTTTTGGGAGGGAGAGGAACTTGTCGGCGAGAACAGAGAGATAAAAGTCCAGGAATATCGCCTGGACGATCCTGAAAACACCCCCGAACGCTATTACATCAAATGGCCCGAAAGCGCCCGGGTCTATGATACTCGGTCAGGCTTTGGCTTTAAGATTGAAGACGGCCAAAAAAGATTATTAATGGATGAGGACATCTACCTGGACGCCCTTGAAGACTTGGAGGAAGTAGTTCCCACCGTTGATACCCAACAACAGGCAACCGAAACCCAACTAATGGCCGATCAACCTACGGAACAAACTATGTCATCGTCAGCAGAGACTCAAACTGAAGAAACCAAAGATCAACCTTTGACGCTAGGCGCTCAAAACCAACAACCCGAAACAACCCACAAAGGATGGATATACTTTGTAATCATCCTGGTCTTGTTGGCGGCGGCGTTGATTTACATTTTCCAAAACCAAAGACGCAAAATTCATTCCACCTAAACCACAAAATCCGGGCCCCTGCCCCAAAAGACTACCGGACGCCCGGCTGCTCGAAATAAAGTAGCCGGCCTTTTATAGGACCCGACTAAATCCAAAAGTAACGCCCGCGGTTGGAAAAAAGCGCGGGCGTTATTTTTATTTTAATTATCCCTATTTTCGAATACGATTTGGCCGTTTATGATGGTGTAGATGATTTCAGTATTTTCGATTTGAGCAGGGGGGATGGAGAGGATGTCCTGGGAGAGGACGACCATATCGGCGAGTTTGCCGGGGGTAATAGAACCTTTGATGTTTTCGGAGAAGGAGGCGTAGGCGGGGGTGAGGGTATAGGCTTCGATGGCCTGGGGGACGGTGATTTTCTGTTCGGGGATCCAGCCGTCGGGGTGGGCGTCGTCGAGGGTGCGGCGGGTGTCGGCGGCGTAGATGCCCAGGAGGGCGTCGAGGGGAGCGACGTCCCAGTCCGAACCAAAGGCCAGGGCGACATGGTTATCGAGAAAGGATTTGAAGGCGTAGGTATTTTTACATCGTTCGGCGCCGATGCGTTTTTCGGCGAAGCGGCCGTCGTCGATGGCGTGATAGGGCTGCATGGAGGCGATGACGCCCAGCTGGGCGAAACGCTTATAATCCTTGGGGTGCAGGTGCTGGGCGTGCTCGATGCGGAGACGCCGATCGCGGGGCCCGTTTTCGGCGATGATCTCGGCGAACATATCGAGAAGGTCGGAGTTGGCTTTATCCCCGATAGAATGAATAGCCAACTGCAGATCCGCTTTGTCGGCTTCGAGCATCTGCTGCAGGAGCAGTTTGGGATCGACCACGTACAGGCCGCAGGTGGAAGGGTCCTGGGTATAAGGCTCGAAAAACATGGCGGTGCTGGAGCCGAGGGAACCGTCAAGGAAGGCTTTGCAGCCGCCGAGGGTTATCCAGTTATCGCAGTTGAAGTTACGTTTGATACCGAGATCAATTAATTTTTTTCTCTGGGCGAGGGGGATAAAACCATAAATGCGGGCGGTAAGTTTACCTTCGGCGAGGAGCTGCTGATAAATATCCAGTTCGACGGGTTCGAGGTCAACCTGCTGAATACTAGTGATGCCGTGTTGGCGGGCGTGGTCGAGGGAGGTTTCAATGGCGTGGCGGATTTCGGCTTTGGAGTGGGGCGGGATGATGCGGCTGACGAGGGAAGCGGCGGTTTCACGGAGGACGCCGGCGGGTTCTTTGGAGTTGGGTTTACGGACGATGATGCCGCCGGGCGGGTCGGGGGTCTGGGCGGTGACGGAGGCCATTTTAAGGGCGAGGGAATTGGCGACGCTCATGTGTCCATCGTAGCGGGATACTAAAACGGGTCGGTCGGGTACGAATTTGTCGATGAGTTCGGCGGTGGGCAGTTTACCGCCGGGCCAGCGGTCGTGATCCCAGTTGCCGCCGGTGATCCAGGCCCCGGGGGGCAGTTTTTGGGCGGCGGCGGCGAGTCTTTTGCCGAATTCCTCTTCGTTGTCGGCGTCCTTGAGATCCACCCCCATGAGGTTGAAGCCGCTGGTGACAAAATGGGTGTGACTATCGTGGAATCCGGGCAGCAGCAGTCTGCCCTTAAGGTCGAGGACTTTGGTGTCGGGGCCGATGAGCTGTTTGATCTGCCGGTCGGTTCCGACCGCGAGAATTTGCCCGTTCCAGACGGCGACGGCCTGGGCGGCGGGATTATTGCGGTCAACGGTCCATACCTTGGCGTTTATCAGCGCCAGATCAGCTTCTACCATTACCTGGCCTTTCGTCGGCATACATATGAAAGACAATATAATGAGAATGAGCACCTTATTAAAGCGTAACATTTTATGCCTCCTGAAAACTGTGGTAAATTTTTCATTACGATTCTCATGCCAGACCATCATAATCAACCAACTCTGTAAGAACAAAATAAAATTGGCGGATTCTAATTGAGGACACGACCAAGCTGTGCCCGGGCAAAGGCCTGAGAATCGGCGTTATCAGTATTGACAAAGAGGACGATCTGATCAGGTTGGAGGTTTTGGGGCGGCGCGGCCGAACGCAAAGCAGGCCGCCAGCCGGCCGGAAAAAGCATAAGTAAAATCAGGCGGTAAAACTTCATAACTAAAGTTTGGCAAAATGGAGGTCAGGCATACTTGCCAGAGTCCGGTTCATAACCATAATGATATGAGGTTTGATAGGGACAAGCAAGGTGTCGCCGGTGGGGGAGATTTTATTATCGGTTAAGAGAAGGGGCGCAAAAAAGGAGAGGATCCGAGCTCGCCGAAACCCGGACCCTCCAAGCCAGGCTGACCCAGCTACTTACTGGGTGACCCACAGCCTTAGTGTTATTTTCGTCCGGGTAATGGGATAGGGGTTAATTTCGGGCGATTTTTTTTGGTATGTCAACCAGTTGATGCTTGGCGGGGAGTATGCCGCTCAAAAGGGAGTTATCCCTGATTCAAAGAAGCGTAGAAATTAGATTAAACCATGACTGGTTCACCAGGGCAAGGCGATCAAGAGCATGCCCAGGACGGCCAATATCACCAGGATGATGATCAGCAGGGTGAAAAATTTGACCAGAGGTCCTCTGCGGGGCGAAAAGGTGCCGTCGGTGAGAGAGCGGAAGATGATGTCGCCGCAAAAAGGACAACTGTCCATTTCTTTAGTTATCGGCTGTTTGCAGGCGGGACAAACGCGGACGAAATCGTCAAACTTCAAGGATTCGTCACCCGCTTCGACGTCTTCTTCGTCCGGATCGTGCATGCCGTTGTCAAGGTTATCGTCATCAATCATTTTGAGTAAACCGGGTTTTGCCTTACGTAACTATCGGTGCATTTTATTTTTTTCTCAGCAGCTGGTTGACGAAGGTCATGATTTTGGTCTGTTTGCCGAGCAATTGGCGCTGATGATAGCTGAGCAATTCATGGGCGTCAAGTACGGTCTGAGTAAGGGCGGCGGGGGCGGTTTGGGGATTTTGCAGGATTTTTATGGTCCGGGGATTCAGGGGTCTTTTTTCCGTTATTTTTGAGGCGCATTTTCTACAGATTAAGCCGGAACTGCCGCTGCTGAAATAGGCGTTTTGATCGTGGGCGACGGGTCGGGAGCAGGCGGCGCAGTTGTGCCAGTCAGGGGCCAACCCTACCTCCCGCAGCAAAGTCAATTCCAGCAACAGGAGGGTGATTTCAGGTCGATCCTGGTGGGAGAGGTCTTGCAGGGCCTGATAAAAAGCGTCGTATAATTTTTGATGAGGGTCGAGGTCTTCGGTGAATTCGGCGATCATCTCGGCGGCGTACTGGGCGCAATAGAGGTTACGCAGTCGGCGGCGGAGGCCGGCAAAGGATTCGGTGAGCTGGAATTCGCCCAGGACCGCCAGGGCGGCGGCGCTGCGGGCGGGGAAGAAGACGACGTGTCCGGCGGTGAGCATGTCGATGCCCCCGCCGAATCGGGCGCGGGCGCGTCGGCTGCCCTTGGCGATGGTCCTGACGCGGCCGGAGGCGCGGCCGAAGAGTGTGACGATCTGGCTGGTCTCGGAGTAGTTATGGACGCGAAGACAAACGGCCTGGTCCTTAAGGGCGGTCATTTTGTTCATTATCCGGTTTATTTTCCTCGGAGGAGGCGATGACGATGCGAAGGCGCTTGATCTTGCGGGGTCCGGCGTCGAGGATGGTAATTTGGAGATTCTGATGTGCAAAAGTAAATCCGGCGGGGGGGATATGACCTAATTTGCCCACGACGAATCCGCCCACGCTTTCGTAGTCTTCATCCTCGGGCAGGTTGAGGCGACATTCGTAATTAAGCTTGTCGATTTCGTAGCGGGCATCGACTTCGATGGTTCGTTCGTTAATCCTGAGAAGCGGTTCCGGTTCGGGCGGTTCGTACTCGTCGATAATTTCCCCCACGAGCTCCTCCAGGATGTCCTCAATGGTGACGACGCCGGCGGTGCCTCCGTATTCATCAAGGACGACGGCGATGTGGATTTTCTGGTTTTGAAAACATCCCAGCAGATCGCGCAGGGTTTTATTTTTCGGGACAAAAAAGGGCTGGCGGAGTCGATGCCTGATGCCGTGAGAGTTGTGGGGATTATTCAAATCGCTCAGCAGGTCTTTGGCGTAGAGCATGCCGATAATATTGTCGATGGAGTTTTCATAAACCGGATAGCGGGAGTGGCCTTCGGTGACAATGATCTCAATCACCTCGGAGAGTTGGGCGTCGGCTTTAATTGTGATGATGTCGGTTCGGGGCGTCATAATTTCGCCGGCGGTGGTGCCGCGGAATTCGAGGACGGATTCGATCATCTCTCTTTCCCTTTCATCGACAACGCCTTTTTTTTGACCTTCCTGGACGGCGCTGAGCAGTTCTTCCTGTTTTTCTTCCAGCCGTTCTTCGGGAGGTTCCGCCGGGGCCCCGCCCAGGGAACGGAAAAGAGGATCGAACAGCCGCAGCACGGCCGCCAAAGGAGCCACAATCCAGCTCAGCAGGCGCAAGATCGGGTAACTATGTACGATCAAGGCGGCAGGGGCGCTGGAGGCCCAGGCATAGGGCAGAACCACGGAAAAGATGATCAGCACTGCGGAAGACACCATAAAGGCTTTCAGCAGAGGCCCGGAAATTGCCTGGGGGTCTTGAATAAAATAGCGCGCCACCAACAGCACCAGGGCCAGGTTAGACAACAGGCGTAAGGCGGCGGTGCCGTGTACGATATGCGAACAGTGCCGGCGGAGGACGTGAATCCGGTGGGGGCGTTTATAAGTCTTAAAAGCCTGCTCCAGTTTAGCCCAGTTAATGTGGCGCAGCGTCAGGGTGAGGGCGGAAAAAAAGGTAGAAAACACCACGCAAAATAGGGCGCCGGCCAGACACCACGATCCGGGATCGTCCATGGGTGATTACCTCTTTTTATCTCCTTGATAGTAAACTTTACCGAAGCCTAATTCCTGCAAAAATTGGTCTTCTTTTTCATGCATGATGCGGGCCTGGCGCAGGTTCCGGTCGTCATATCCCAACTGGTGGAGCAGGCCGTGCACCACGTAGAGGTTCAATTCCGCGAGGGGATCGGCGTTATGCGCGCGGGCGACCTGCCGGGCACGTTCGGCGTTGACGACCACTTCACAATCCAGGGTGTTTTTGTCGTCGCCGGCGCAGGTCCGATCGCGCAGGTCAAAGCTGAGCACATCGGTGAGTTCGGGATTGCCCAGGTACTTTTCCCGGAGCCGGCCCATCGTATCGTTGTCCACCACCGCCAGGCTGACCAGGGCCTTATTACAGTCCAGCCGCCGCAAGACCAGCCGCACGGTCTGGTGCAACTGTCGGGGATCGATCGTCAATACTTTTTGATTATTTGATATTTCGATATTAATCTTACTCAAGAAAGGAAACTCTACACCTGGGCTTTGATAATGGAAGCGCTTTTTCGTTTTTCCAATTTTTCCTGCTTGGGATATGCGATGCGGCCGTGATACATGCCACAGAGGCTCTTGATGAGGCTGTTTTCAATGAGGTGCAGTTCACGCATGGTCAGGTCGCATTCGTCAAACTGGCCGTCCTGGAGGCGTTTCATATCGACCTCCCGCACCACGTTTTCGATGCGGTTGGGGGTGGGGTCCTGCATGGCGCGGGTAGCGGATTCGACCGCGTCGGTGAGCATGACAATGGCGGCTTCTTTACTGGAGGGTTTTGGTCCGGGATAGCGGAAATCCGCTTCGGTGAAGGCGCGGGTGTTTTCGCTGTCGTTTTTGGTGGCCTCGTGATAAAAATACTCCACCAGGGTGGTGCCGTGATGGGTGGCGATGAATTGGTGTAAGAGGCGGGGCAGTTTGTATTCGCGGGCCAACTCCAGGCCGTCCTTGACGTGTCCGACAATAATCATGCGGCTCATGGTGGGGGCGAGTTCCTTGTGCTGATTGAGCCGTTCGCCCTGGTTTTCCACGAAATAATGGGGTTTGTTTAGCTTGCCGACGTCGTGATAATAACTGCCCACGCGGCAGAGCAGGCCGTCGGCGCCGATGGCCTTGGCGGCGGCCTCGGATAACATGCCAATCTGCCAGCTGTGATTAAAGGTGCCGGGCGCCTCGACGGCGAGACGTTCCAGTAAGGGTTTGGTGGCCTCGCCATAGTCGAGCAGGGTCAGGCTGGTGGCGGTGCGAAAGATTCGTTCGATAACCGGCAGCAACCCCTGCATGATGAAGCCGATGGAGACGGCGCCGCCGCCGGCCCAGAGGCTTTGGCGCAAAATAACCATCCGGTCCATAGTTCCCTGCCACCATCCGGTGAGCCAGACCATGGCAAAGACTACCACCCCCGCCAGACCGCACACCTCGATCAGCTTGGAGCGGGTGCGGATCTCCTTGAGCAGTAATATCGTGATACATATACCGCTGCCGGTGGTCAAAAGAACCGCAAATGCCTGTTCAAAAGTCTCGGGATTCTCACTTTCCCGCAAGGCCAACACCGTCACCAACGCTAAGAAAGAAGTAATCCCCAGGGCAAAACGCTGGGAATAGGCGATCGTCATCATGACGGCCATGATCATCACCGGCACCACGATCAGATAGGGCGTCAATTGGTAAATCACCCCCAGGCGAACGACGGCAATCATAATCAGCAGGCTGGTCAGCAAAACGCTGCCGCGGAGATGGTTCTTTACGATGCGCCGCTGGTAGGCGGCGATGTATAAACCCAAAGCCAAGCTTAAGACCAGCATGAGGGCGGTCACTTGCAGCAGATCCTGCAATTGGCGCCAATTTCCGTGCCGAACGCCGAGCACAGTTTGTCGGTCGCCGGTGAGCACGATACTGGAAGCGACAACGAATAAGCCCAGCAATAACAAAGATAGGGGCGCGCCGCTGGCGTAAAATTTCTGCCTTTTGGCGGCCCATTGGCCTTCCATCACGGAGCGGACGTCAACCCGTTTGGTTTTTTTCTTAGTCATGGTTATTATGGTTATAGTTTTCGTAAGCCTTGACGATGTTCTGCACCAGGCGATGTCGTACGATGTCGGCTTCCGTGAGGCGGATACAGGCCACCCCCTTTATGCCCCGCAGCCGGGTCATTCCGTCGATGAGACCCGACTTTTGGTTGGGGGCCAGGTCCGATTGACTGTCGTCGCCGGTGACGACCATTTTTGAGTCATGGCCCAGCCGCGTCAAGAACATCAGCATCTGGGCGATGGTGGTGTTCTGAGCTTCGTCCAGGATGACCAGGGCTTCGTTTAAGGTTCTGCCGCGCATAAAGGCCAGGGGGATCACTTCGATGATGTCATCGACCATAAAACGTTTGATCTGGCTGTATTCCATCATGTCGCCGAGGGCGTCAAACAAGGGACGCAGATAGGGATTGACCTTGGCCTGCATGTCTCCGGGCAAAAAGCCGAGTTTTTCGCCGGCCTCAACGGCGGGCCGCGCCAGGACGATGCGGCGGATGCGGCGGCGTTTGAGCATGGCCACGGCGCAGGCGACGGCGAGGTAGGTCTTTCCGGTGCCCGCCGGCCCCGTGCAAAAGACCAAATCATGCTGTTGAATGGCGTCGATATATTTTTCCTGGCCTTCGCTGCGGGATCCGATACGTCGGCCCTGGACATAGACCGTCAGGAGCTGCTGATCCTCGCGGCTCAAGGTGGCGGCGGTTTCTTGTATTAACTGTTTCATATCCGCTTCCGATATATAATCGGTCCGGCGCAGTTGCTTCTGCATCAATTCCAGGAGGCGGGCCGCCTTGGCCACCCCCTCCTTGTCGCCGGTGATCCTGATCCGACCGTCGCGGGCGGTGACGTGCACCTGACAGATATCGCGGAGGAGACGTAAGTTAACGTCCGCCGGTCCAAAAAGCTGAACCCGCTGTTCGAGTCTTTCTAGCGTAATAGTAAGTTCCAATTTGCCCTACTTCGCTTTCGGGAAATTATCATCCCTTTTTACCGAAGGCAGCAAGGACCAAATAAGCAAAAGGCGCCGCGGCGACGACCGAGTCGAGCACGTCCAGGACGCCTCCGAACTCCGGTATTAAATGAGCCGAATCTTTGCTTTTCGCGTCTCTTTTCAGCATCGACTCCAGCAGGTCGCCCAACTGTCCGGTCACCGCCACCAGCACGCCAAACAACCAAGCTACGTACATATCTATTATACCAGATAACGCGGAGAAAAGCGATGCCACAAGTACCGCCCAAATTATTCCGCCAAAAAATCCCTCCCAGGTCTTGCCGGGGCTGAGGGAGGGAACCCACTGATGTCGGCCCAAAAACCGTCCGGTGAAGTAAGCCCCTATGTCACAGGACTTTACGCACGCAAGGAACAATAAAACTCCCCCCGTTTGGCCCCAGATGCCGGTAGATTCGGCTCCCAAAAACCGGATTTTCAAGACAAACCAACAGCCCAATCCCAAATAAATTATGGAAAAACAAACACCCGCCAGGTTGGCCAGGGCGCCGGCGGCACCATTTTTTTGGGCCTGGACCAGTCCGGCCAGCAGCACCCCGGCCAGCATCACGATGGCCAACAAGGGCGTCGGATCGACGCTCAGCAAAGGCGCCCAATAAGGATGGGCGGCGGTGAGGGTGACGGCTATGAGCACGGGCAATAAGGGCGGATGTATCTGTCGGGCCCGGGCTAAACGACGTAATTCCACGGCGCCGATAGCGGTTAACAACATCGCTAAGACGGCAAAAATGATGCCCCCAAGCCATACGGGAAGGGTATTTTGGGCGGCGCGGGCGCCCAGGTGGCCGTCCAGCAGAAACAGACCGGTAAAAATCACGATGAGCAAAGAACCAAAAACCACCCTCTGGACCAGTGTCGATTTCAAGGGGATAACCTTTTCAAAACTTACTTTCTTAATGCCGTTCTGACAATTTCACGCACACGATCAGCAACATTAACAGCTGTCTCGGCCTCGTCTTTGGTAACTTCTTCGTCTTGTCCGGGATAACGGGTGGTGATGGCAAAAGCAGTTAACTCTTCCGCCTCTTTGAGTTCTTCCACCCAATTTGTTGCTGTGTTTTGGTCACACAATTCTAAAAGGCGGGAAATATTATGTGTATAAGGGAAATCCACCTGGTGAAAAACCAGATATGCTTTTATGTGTTTTTCGACACATTGCTGAGCGTGATAAGCTATCAAGCGAAAGGGGCATTCCCTATCTAACCTTAGTCCGTGTCGGGCCAAACGCAGGTCATCGTCTCCGAAGGACAGCCACTCATCGACCTTTTTTAAGATTTCATTATGATTCTTTTTCATATAGTATTTTTCCCTCCCTCCAGGCCGGCCGGGCCAGAGTTCCGGGGATATGACGGTCGCGTTCGAATTCTTCCGGTGACATTACGACTATGTCGCGGGCGAAACCCAGCCCGCGCAAGCTGCGATCCATGGCCACCATTAATTTCCGCCGCGGACCCTGAAGGTGACAGACCACCAGCAAATCGACGTCGCTGTGGTAATCCGCCGTACCCCGTGCCCAGGATCCGAATAGAATAATACGCTCCGGATGGAAACTTTCGGCCAAAAGTCGGACGGCTTGTTGTAATTTATTTTCAATCTCAATCATTATCACGCGGCATATGAAATAATAATCAATACTTATCGTATCAGGTTTTATAAATCAAGAGCGGTTGGTTTTCAGGCCGCCGAAACGGCGGTTGCGGCCGGCGTAATCTTTGATGGCTTCCTGGAGCAGCTGGGGCGAAAAGTCGGGCCAAAGCACCTCGGTGACGAAAAGTTCGGCGTAGGAGATTTGCCAGAGCAAAAAATTACTGATGCGTTTTTCGCCGGCGGTGCGGATCAAAAGATCGGGGTCGGGCAGGCCGGCGGTATCGAGATATGAGTCAATTAAAGATTCATCAATATTCTCCGGGGCGAGGGCGCCGGCGCCGGCCTGGGCGGTAATTTTTTTGATGGCCCTTAACAATTCCGAGCGGCCCGAATAGTTCAGGGCCAGGCATAAGGTCATGCCGGTATTGTCCCGGCTGATCTCGACGGTTTGGCGCAGCTCGCGGGCCACCGGTTCGGGCAGGGAATTAATATCGCCCAGGTGGCGGACCTTAACATTGTTGTCCATAACCATGGATCGTTCTGAAATCAGATACTGCTTATAAAGCTGCATCAGAGTCTCGACCTCCAAAAGCGGTCGCTTCCAGTTCTCGGTGCTGAACGAATAGAGGGTCAGACATTCCAGGCCCAGACGCACCGCCTCGATGACGGTTGGCCGCACTACTTTGCTGCCGTGGCGATGCCCTTCTACACGGGACATCCCCTGCCGCTGCGCCCATCGGCCGTTGCCGTCCATAATAATGGCGATATGACGGGGCAAACGTTCGTAGGGGATGCCCAGAATGGGGTGTCTTTGTTCCACAGAATGCTGGGGCATAACAAACGCCTTTTATGAAAAACCTAATTCCGGCGCAATATCATCTGCTCCCGAGAAGGCCCTACGCCGATCATGGTGATGGGTACCCTTAAAATTTCTTCCAGCCGCTTTACATAGTTTTGAGCGGGAGCGGGCAGCCGGTTAAAATCGCGGACCTTGCCAATATCCTCATCGAAGCCGTCCAGGGTTTCGTACTCACACTCGATACGTTCCAGGATTGCCCTTTCAGCGGGGAAGAAATCGAGTTTTCCACCGCCATCGTAATAAGCCGTACACACCTTCAACCGCTTTAGACCGCAGAGAGTATCGAGATGCTGCAGGGTAACTTGATCGATGCCGCCGATCCGGAGGGAATATCCGACGCTGACAGCATCAAACCACCCGCAGCGTCGCGGCCGACCGGTGGTGGTGCCGTATTCGTGGCCCCGGGTGCGAATGTAATCACCGATTTCGTTGTCCTGTTCGGTAGGAAATGGGCCGGCCCCGACCCGGGTGGAGTAGGCCTTGGCCACCCCGAGGAAAGAATCAACCGCCCTGGCCGGCAAACCCGACATGGACGAGAGTCCTCCGGCACTGGAATTACTCGAGGTGACAAACGGGAAAGTACCGTGATCCAGATCCAGCAGGGTTCCCTGAGCCCCTTCAAATAATATATTTTTACCTTGTGCCCAGGCGGCGTGCAAAAGGGCGGTGGTGTCGGTGATAAAGGGCTTGAGCTTTTGGGCCCATCGGCGGCATTTTGCGAAGATCTCATCAACCTGCAGGGGCTGTTGATCCCCGTAAAGAACGGTAAAATACCGGTTCTTTTGGTCAACGATCCTTTCCAGCCGTTCGTACATACGATCCACGTCTAAAAGATCAGCCACCCGCAGGGCGGTGGTGCGGGTGACTTTATCGGCGTAACAGGGGCCGATGCCGCGAATAGTGGTGCCCAGCTTGGCCGGGCCCAGGGCCGTTTCACTCAGTTGATCCTGTTTTTTGTGATAATCCATAACCAGGTGGGCGCGGCCGGAAATCTTCAGGTTCTGATCCACAATAATTTGCCGTTCTTCGAGGCGTTCGATTTCCCCCAGCAAGGTATCGGCGTCCACAACTACACCGTTGGCAATGACGCTGACCACCCCTTCCCGCAAGACGCCGCTGGGCAGCAGGTGCAGCGCGAAGGGGTCTTCCGTGTCGTTGCGGATGACCGTATGGCCGGCGTTGGCCCCGCCGCTATAGCGGACCACGAAGTCTGCCGATCCGCCCAGCAGATCGACGACCTTGCCCTTGCCTTCATCGCCCCACTGCAAACCAACCACGCAGATATTCATATATGAGACCTTATTGATTTAACACTGCCCCTGACATATTCAGGCTGGTAAATCGCCATAGATATGGTACGCTACCAGAGTAAATCGGCCGGGTCAACCTAAATTATTGGGCCGCCTCGGCCCGGAAAATAAGCCGCCAGGGCCTAAAAACGTCAAGGTTTTAAGGCCCAAAAATTCAGAATGTTGATATTGTGAACCGCCAAACCATCAAAATCAGCCTGATTCTGCTGTCGATGACCGCGGTGGGGATGTTTCCGCCCCCGGCGGATACACGTAATCTCGCAGGACGCCAGGCCGCCACAGCACCGCCGGTATCATCTGAGGATAAACCTTCCTCCACGGAACAGGAAAAAAGCCCGATAACGGTTAACCAGGACCCGGCCCTGCCGCCCGAGCCGCTGCCCGCGGAATTGTGGGAGTTATTGCAGCAGCAAGCCCGGCAAAATCAGGCGCCCCAGGTCATTTTTACCCCCCTGAGGCCGATACATCGAATCCTGCTGCTTGCAGCGGCGGCGTTGATCGTGCTGGGGTCGGTTGTTGTCTGCCGACGCCTGAGCTCTCAAGACGGCGTCTTCGTCCGGGAAATCAATATTTTCCTGCTCTTCGGATTTTTAAGCGGTATTGCGGCGATGTTTGTCGCCTGCGCTTGTGTGGGAAACCTGTACCTGCACTTGGCGGCGGCGGCCTGTACGGTGTTGAGCGGTTTCTCCATAGCAGCGCTGCTGATGCCGCAATTTACCCTGACCCGCCGCTGGGTGGCAGGCCCTCCGCGGGAGAACCCCCCTCAAGGAGACAATTAATGACACGCCAGGTGCAAGATGAAGGCCTCCCGGACCAGGCTCAACTGCGTTCGATTATTAATAGCCGGTTGATGGGCTGGGAATACCGCAGCAAAAGCCGGCTTTTCGGTGTTCCGCTCATTCACGTCTGTCGAGGAGGTCTGCACGCGCCGGGAATAGCTAAAGGGATTATCGCCATCGGCGATATAGCGGTCGGTTTTATCGCCGTCGGCGGATTGGCCGCGGGTTTTATCTCCCTGGGAGCGGTCGGATTTGGCGTTATCAGCGTGGCGGGAATCGCGGTGGGCTTATTAGCTGTCGGGGCGGTAGGGCTGGGATTACTGGCATTTGCCGCCTGTGCCATTGGATATTGGGCCTGGGGAGCGGTCGCCGTCGGCATCTATGCCCGCGGCGCCGTTGCTGTCGGACTGCACGCGGCGGGAGCTTTGACCATTTCCCCCCACGGCGGAATCCAGTTGCCGCCGCAAACACCCCCTGGATGAGGCCCGAACCTGCCGCCTGGAAGACCAAAAATGAAACTCCGAACCCCATGGACCTTTTTCGTTGTTATAATAATTTTAGCCCTATCTCTATGCCTGCTCCACCGCCGCCTAAAATCCCCAGACTCCCAGGCCCGTCGATTACTCTTTGAATTGCAACAATTAAACAATCCTCCCAGCAAATTAGAAAAGTTTTTGAGCCGCCTGGGAACATCGAAAAATATTGATTGGACATATAGAGAAATCGAGTATGAAATTTTTTGTCGAATTATTGAACTTGGAGATGACGCAGTACCGGCACTTTTAGATGCCTTGAGAAATGAAAACAAGACCTTGAGAAAAGCGGCGTCGGCATGTTTGAGTTATATAAAGCCTACATCTGTTGAAGCAGAATCAGCACTCGTTGAATTATTGAAGGATGAAGATATTAACGTTCGCCTCAACGCCGCTTTAGCCTTAACAGTAATCTCCTCGGATGCTCATGAGAAAATCCCCCTTATCTTACAGTCTTTTAGTAGAGAAGATCACCCCCGCCGATATTCAATTACAAGATTCATGGGAGAAATATGCCCAAAAAACGATTTGGTAATATCAGAACTGGTAGATGTTTTAAAAAACGAAGATGTTGATGTTAATGTACGGATTATTACCCTAATGTTATTAAAAGAAATCGGTCCGGCTGCCCAAAAGGCCGTTCCTTATCTTATAGAAGCGCTCAACGATAAAGATTTTCAAGTGCGTCTATGGTCAGCTAATGCGCTCGTAAACATTGATTCTTCAATAGCTGTCCCAAAAGTATTTGATGTTCTTATGGAAGCTTTGAACCAGGATTATTATAGAGCAACTAGTATTATGCTCCTGGGAAAAATCGGGCCTCAAGCTAAAGAATCTATCCCTTATCTCCAGCAAGCTCTAAAAGATGATGACTGGCAAACGCGCCACGAAGCTGCCCGTTCCTTGGTAAAGATTGACCCTGATTTTTCCACTAATCCGGCAATTGACGTTCTGATTGATGATCTGAAAAATGGTGACGAAACGGTGCGGATGAATTCAGCCCGGACTCTTGGAAGAATTGGCCCGGCGGCCTGTAAAGCCGTGCACCAGTTGAATAAAATCTTAATAGATCAGCATGGATATATTATTTATGAAACTGCTTTGGCGCTGTATAAAATTGATCCCCAGGTATCAGGCCAGCAGGTTATTAACTTTATAAATGATAGATTACAAAACTTCGGAGTTAGCGAAGAAGAAATGTACATTCGGATTCTTGGAGAAATTGGCCCGGCAGCCAAAAACGCGGTGCCGACTTTGATAGGTTTTTTGAAAAATCAAGAGGGTATGATAAGGGTTCATGCCGCAGAATCACTAGGTAATATCGGCTCTGAAGCACAAGAAGCCATCCCCGCCCTCAAGGATGCTTCAAAGGATAACAAAGCCATGGTCCGCCTGGCCGCCGCCGAGGCCCTTCAAAAAATCGAAGAAAAAAATTAAAGAATTAAAAATCATGTAAAGCCTGTTATCTTGCCTGAAATTTCGCTTTCTTTGCATCTGGGCGGGTGGTTATTTTTTATTGATTCTCTGTCGCTTACGGTACCATTCCGGCCATTGCTACGGTTTTACCTTTTCCCACAACTCTCGCCTCTCCGCCTGCGCCTCCTTTTGCAGTTTATCAAACCGATCTCGAAACATATGCCTGAACCGATCATCCGCGTACCCATACCCTCGCCTGATCAACTCCTCATTCAGCATTCGCACCCCCTGTACCGCGGGCGTCCCGCCGGCTTCTTCAGAACTTAATCCTGTTGTCTCGTCCGTATCAGTATCGCCCTTTTCTGCCTCCACATATACATACGCCAACAGCCGCCCATATAACCCCCGTGTATCTTCAAACGGCTCCAGCACCACCCGCACCTCTTTATTCAACGCCAACTCTCTCTTAAAATCCGCCGCCTCCGGCCCATATGTCGCCCCAAGCGAATAGCGCCAGCGAGGTTGCCTGTCTTTCTTTTTGTCTCATAGTCCCTTTAACCAGTTGCCCGCCACGATCGACCAATCAATCAGATCCACCTTGCCGTCCTGATTTATATCCGTCCTGCCGCAATAGTTATTACCCGCATCACATCCCGCCTCCAGCCACC
>Ga0111186_1043_pt1 | contig 19955 bp, 17 predicted proteins | sample DeeMarSWOR324_28_FD_80243 | JGI IMG/M metagenome (GOLD analysis project Ga0111186, IMG submission 80243) | Phycisphaerae bacterium SM23_30 | reverse complement strand
CGGCGGCCAGATCGGAAGCGCAACTATGGTGGTTGTTAAGGCTGTTTTGCACAAAACAGGCGGTAGATGGAAAAACCATCTCCGGGGTGACCGTGGCACAAATGATAAAGTCCAGCTCCTCGCCCCGCAGGCGGGCCCGCTTCATGGTCTGTTTTGCCGCCTCCGTGGCCAGGGTGGCCGAACTCTCTCCTTCACTGATGATGCGTCTTTGTTTGATGCCCGTACGGGAGGTTATCCATTCATCGGAGGTGTCAACCATTTTCTCGAAATCAGCGTTATCGAGCACTTTCTCCGGCAGGGCCCTGCCGGTCGCCTTGATAACCGCGCGGCGGGCCGCCCGGCCGATATCAACCCGAGCCAATTTTTTCATTATCGTTGTTTCTGCTTCTTTGTGTGCCGTCTAAGTGGCTGGGTCTTAACCAGGCACTTTTGTTTCCATTAACTTATAAATTATTGTCCCACAGGGATTAATATATAACTATTAAAACCCCCGACAAAAAGTCGGGGGCTAAATTAGTCGTGCCAAAAGGCTCTTATAAAAGAACATCAGTTAAATTTCAACAGACAATTATGAGAGGGCATCCTTTTAATTTTTTTCCACGGCGGCGGTATTCTGGATCTCCAGGGCGATCTTCTGATTGATATTCATATTGACCTGCTGTCGGGCCCTCATGATGGCATTTTTTATGGCCCGGGCGTCGCTGCTGCCGTGACAAATCATACAAGTGCCGTTTACTCCCAACAGCGGAGCGGCGCCATATTCGTTATAGTCGTGGCGGGCGTAAAGCCGATCAATGACCGGCAGGAAGTGCTCAAGCAGCGCAGGATTTTGTTGGACGATTTCCCTTTTGATGACCTTGAAAAGACCATCAGCCAGACCTTCGGTGAGTTTTAAGATGACATTGCCGACAAATCCGTCGCAAATGATTACCTCAGCAGGTCGATCCAGGAAATCGCGGGTTTCAATGTTTCCTAAAAAATTAATCCTTTCATCGTCCCGCAGCAGTTGATTGGCTTTTTTGACCAATTCGTTGCCTTTGGCGTCTTCCTGGCCGATGCTGACGATCCCGACGCGAGGATTTTCAATGCCTTCTACTTCTCGGGCATAAATGTTTGCCATCAGCGCATATTGGTGGAGATGGGCGGGTTTGGGGGCGATGTTGGCCCCCACGTCACAAAGGATAACCGGACCGGCAAAAGTGGGAAAGACCACCAGTATCCCGGAGCGGAGCACCCCGGGGATTAGTCCCAGGCGCATTTGCGAGTTTGCGACGTAAGCCCCTGTATTTCCAGCACTTACAGTAACATCAACCTCTTTTTGAGCGGCGGCTTTGGCCATCACGGCGATGGAGCTTTTACGTTTACGGCGGAGGGCTTCAACGGGTTGTTCATCCATGGCCACTACTTCGGAAGTATGTACCACGCGGACTCGACCCCGCCACTGATCCGGATCGCCCAAATATTGACCGATGGCATTCTGATCGCCAAATAAGATCAACTCGTCCCCTTCGATCAAGTCCAGGGCCTCTAATGCACCGGCTATGATAGCCTGCGGGGCATGATCACCCCCCATGGCATCAAGTGCAATACGCATCGAAAGACCTCTTAAACCAGATCAATAGGCAATTTTAACGGTCGGATCATCAAAATAACATTAACCAGGCGCGCCGGCAGGTTCAGATGGAAACATAAAGCATTGATATTAAACAGCTTAACGGCCCAATTGGATTGGGGCCGATATTATTATCCTACTAAAGTTTTAGTTTTAACTTTCTTTTCCAAGATCAAGGGTTAGCGTTGGTTTAACGAAGCCACAATTATCGCAGGCAGCATGAGGGAGTTTGGCCTGATTACATTTGGGGCAAATCGAGTAATTTACAGGTTTTAAGGCGTGATGGCTGCGACGAGTTCGGGTGCGTGACTTGGATGTCTTTTTTACCGGTAACATAATAATCCTAAATTATTGTTTTATAAGTATTAACAGTTAAAAACCTTAGGGGGCCAACAGTCCGGCCTTCGTTAAAAGGCGTTGTAAATGCAAGAAACTATTGAAGATAAGCGGTTTTGTCAAGAAAAAAGGAGGTTAAATTAAGAAAGCAATTGCATTTGAGGAAGATATCTGCTATTTATTGCGTTGTTTACGAGAATTGGAATCGATAAGACAGATTATTAAGACGCAATATAGGTCCTGAGGATTAGGGCTGAAGAGGCATTAATGTCGGGAGGATTAGGGCCAGATTAGCGAGAAAGGATGCTCAAATGGCTGGCAAAAAATATAGACCGGCACTGTTTGAATTGATCGGTAAAGGACGTTTAAAACCCAACCGAACCGGTTCCATGACCACCCCTAAATGGTTTTACAGCGGTCGCCGCGGCACGACGGTGGAGCCGCTGAGGAGAGAACCGAAGGTGGTAAGGCAACAGGAGGGAGACTTTCCGGTCAAAGCCGCTGCTCAGCCGGAAGTTATCGAACCGGAAGAGACCGAGCCCACGATAGAAAGCAGTTTTGGCCTGCACTTGGTGGATAAAAAATTGGCGGTGTGGGCGCCCTATTGGGCGGTAGCGGTGGCGATATTGGGTTTGATACTGAGTTTGTTAGTGGCCTTCTGGTTGGGCCAAACCAGCGTGGCGGCCTCGGAACCGGGTGCAGGCGAAGCGACCGTTTCGGTACCATCCGGGTCCAAATTACCGGAAGAGGCGGCGTTGGAGGGCGGTTTTCAGCCTCAGAATTTAGCGGCGGATAATTCAGAGAAGACGCCCGGGATTAATCAGAAAGCCGCCCTGACGAACACCGTTGGGGGCAATGAAACAAGCCCCCCCGAGAGAACCGCCGGTCAGGGTAAAAATTGCCTGATTTTGTGCAGCTCCCCCCAAGAGCGCCAGTTGAGATCGGTACAGACTTATTTCAGCACCAAAGGCGTCTTTACCAGAATCGGTAAATTCGGGGGTAGATACGTGTTGTATTGTGATGAAGGGACCGACAGCACCGGAAGCGTTGCGGCGCAGAAATTTAGGAATAATATTGTTGAGTTAGGCAAGCGCTACAACAGCGAAAAACCCAGAACGGCGCCGAGTTTTTTACCGAGTACTTTTGATTCGGCCTATTGGGTCTTACGAGAGAATATATCAAAGCTTCAGCAATAAAAGTTATAGAAAATCGGCTTTTAATATTTTTAGATAGTATATTAATTGAAATAGTTGTTAACAGGGAGATTGATAGATGTCGCTGGATCGCTCATTAAGAAGTCGAGACGCCTTGAGCCGGCATCGTAACGTACTGACGCGAGCGGAAAGATTAGAACTGCTCGGTGATGAGGGTCGTTGGACGGAGGGTCAGGACAGTGTTTTTGGCCTGCCGAAAGTGTCGCATCGTAAATTAGCCGCCGGCAAGAAGACCAAGAAGGCTAAAGAAAAAGAGCAAGAACAGGAACAGCCCGCCAGTGAGGGCGAAGCCGCCTCTTCGGAATAGTCCGGCAGGCCGCCGGGAAAGAAACTTTTTTAAGAACCGGCATCCAAAGTCGCGTTTTTAAATGGTCATTAGGGGATGGTAATTTGCCGTTGTCTGAGCAAAATGACAGCGGCAAAATTGCTATTGGTTTCCGGACAAGCTTGGACCACGGAACCAGAGGCGCCCTAAACGCCGGGAGAAGAAAAGGAATTGACCGGGGATTGTCATAAATGCGGAGTTGATATATGGATTATGTGGCCGAGAGGATAAATTGCATCGAGGCGTCGGGGATTCGGCGTGTCTGGCAGATGGCCCAGCAGATGAAAGACCCGGTGGATTTCAGTATCGGCGAGCCCGATTTTAACACCCCCGAGCCGGTCAAGGCGGCGGCGATAGAGGCGATCCGGGACAATCGTAACACCTATACGCTGACCACGGGTCTGCCGGAACTGCGGCAGGCGCTAGGGCGGGAAATTGAGCAGTCGTACGGCTGGTCCGAACCGGCGGTGCTGATTACCTGCGGTCTGAGCGGGGCGCTGACGCTGGGATTGATGGCAACGGTCAATCCGGGCGACGGGGTGTTGATACCGGATCCGTATTTCGTCAGCTATCCGCATTTGACGCGCCTGCAGGGAGGTCGGTGTCAGTTTGTGGACACTTATCCGGATTTTGAATTGCCGGCGGAGAAACTGCAAGCAAGTATTACCAAAGTGAGCAAATTGCTGATGTTGAATTCGCCGGCGAACCCGACGGGAATTGTATATTCCCCGGCAGCGCTGCAGGAATTGGCGGCGGTGGCGAAAAAACATAATTTGCTGGTTTTTTCCGATGAGATATACCGCCAATTCAGTTATGATGAGCCGGCGACGAGCATTGGACATTACTATGAAAATACGGTTTTGATGAGAGCTTTTTCTAAATGTTACGGCGTTCCGGGCTGGCGTCTGGGTTATGCAGCGGCGCCGGCGCATCTGGCGGGACTGCTGGATGCCATGGCAACCTTTCAGCAGTACACCTTTGTTTGTGCGCCGCATCCCTTTCAGGCGGCGGCGTTGAAGGCGTTGCGCTGTGATATATCCGCCAAGGTCGCCGCCTATCGTCATAAGCGTGATCTATTATATGAAGGATTGAAAGACCGTTATGAGCTGGTGCGGCCGGCCGGGGCGTTTTACGCCTTCGTCAAGGCGCCGGGCGGATCGGCGCGGACCTTTGTGGAAAAGGCGATAAACAAGGAAGTGGTGGTGATTCCGGGTTCGGTGTTCTCGGAGCGTGACAGCCATTTTCGCATCAGTTACGCCACCGGTGACGAAAAGATACGCGAGGGTGTTGAACGGCTGTGTAAGTTGGTATAAAACCTGCAGTTAAGAATACCAAGGGCATGACAAGCCGACTGCGAGAAACATGAGGTTTATTCTACTGGATAAGGTGACGGTGCTGGAGGTGGGCCGGAAGATCACGGCGGTGAAGGCGCTGTCGCTGGCAGAGGAATATCTGGCGGATCATTTTCCCGGTTTTCCGGTGCTGCCGGGAGTGCTGATGGTGGAAGGGCTATTGCAGACGGCGGCGATGCTGGTGCGGGTGACGAACGATTTTCGGCAAAGCATGATCGTGCTGCAGGAGGCGACAAATGTCAAGTACAAGAGCTTTGTCAAGCCGGGCAGCCTGCTGCGGATGGAGGCGCAGGCCAAGGTCATCAACGAGCGGAGCAGCACCTTCGTGGGGGCCGGTTATGTGGATGAGCAGCCGATAGTGGAGGCACGATTGAGACTGCGACATTTTAATCTGGCCGATGAAAATCCCGAGTGGGCCCGGCAGGACGAGCACATTATTCAAGAAATGAAGCGACGAGCCCAACTGATAGGCGCCTGCTAAGATTAAAGGTTCCGGCAAAATTAAAGATAGACACACCTGGGTAAAAAATAATTGTTTTCAGGAGGTAGAGCAGTTATGACGATCAGTCAGGAAGAAATTTGCACAAAGGTAAGAGAAACGCTGGTGGACGCTCTGGGAGTGGATGATGATGAGATCACCGATGACGCCACCCTGATGGGCGATCTGGGAGCGGAAAGTATCGATTTTCTGGATATTGTGTTTCGGCTGGAAAAGGCGTTCGGCATCAAGATACCCCGGGAAGAGCTGTTCCCGCCGGAAAATCTGCTCAACGATCCCCAATACGTCACGAACGGCAGATTGAATGAAAGCGGGCTGGAAAAACTCAAGGAACAGATGCCTCATGTGGATTTCACCGAGTTTGCCAAGGACCCCGACCTGAACAAGATGCCGGATCTGTTTCGGGTGAAATCGATCTGTGATTACGTTGGGAACAAGGTTAATGCCGGTTGAGTGATAGAGTTTGAAATCAAGAATCGCCCCGGGAATTTTTAAATTGTAATTTGTAATTTATTTTGACGATGCGTTGGATTTGGATTGACAAGTTTGTGGCATTTGAGTCGGGCCGGCGGGCGGTGGCGATTAAGAACGTCAGCCTGGCCGAAGAACATCTGGCGGATCATTTTCCGGGTTTTCCAGTGATGCCGGCATCGCTTTTGATCGAGGCCATGGCCCAGACCAGCGGCATTCTGGTGGGCGAAGCGCGGCATTTTCAGGAAAAAGTCATACTGGCCAAGGTGTCCAGGGCTCTCTTTCATGAACTGGCCCGGCCCGGCGACCAACTGCGCCTGGAAGCGGTGATCGAAAACCTCACCGAAGAGGCGGCCACCATCAGCGGCACGATCCGCTGTGAAAATCGACTGATCGGGGAAATATCTTTGATGTTCAGCCATATTGACAAGAGCCAGGCGGGAGTGGAATTTCCGCAAGAAAATTTTGTCTTTAACGAAAGTTTTATGTCTCTGCTGCAGTTTTATTTAAAGGATGCCCAAACCGGTGTTCCAAATCCTTAAAAACAAGAGTTGGGTCCTGCGTTAAAGGGAATATAAATTAAGCAATAAATAGGGGCGTGTAACGTAGGTTGCTGGAAATGAAAGAAGATGGAGAGACGACGCGTAGTGATAACGGGCGTGGGGGTGGTCAGCGCTTTGGGATTGGATAAAGAACAATATTTTCAGGGGCTCATGGACGGGCGGATCGGGGTGGAGCGGATCCGGTCGTTCGAGGTGAGCGGTTTTCCCAGCCAGGTGGGGGCGGAAATTCTGGATTTTAACTTCAAGAAGTTCGTACCCAAGGCCTACCGCAAGGCGGGCAAGCTGATGTCGCGCGATATCGAACTGGCGATCGCGGCGGCGGATCTGGCGCTGCGGGATGCAGCCCTGAAGACCAAGGGCACCTGTCCGGACCAGCAGCCCAACATCGATCCGACCCGGTGCGGAGTGAATATCGGGGCGGCCTCGATCTGCTGTGATCTGGTGGAACTGGCGGCGGCGGTGGAGCACGGGCTGGAAGAGGGCAAGTTTAGTTATGAAAAATGGGGCCGGGAGGGGATGGAATGGCTGACGCCCTTGTGGCTTTTAAAGTATTTGCCCAATATGCTGGGCTGCCATGTAAGCATTATTCACGATCTGCAGGGGCCGAGTAACTCGATAACCTGTGCAGAGGTTTCAGGATTGCTTTCGATAGGCGAAGCATACTGGACGATCGCGCGGGGAAAGGCCGATTTAATGGTCGCCGGCGGCGGAGAAAGTAAGATAAACGCCATGAATCTGGTGCGCCACAGCCTTTTAGGCCGAATAAGCACCAGATACAATGATCAGCCCCAAGAAGCCTGTCGGCCGTTTGACGAAGCCGCCGATGGAGTGGTGTTGGGCGAAGGCGCAGGCATCGTGGTGCTGGAAGATCTGGAACATGCCCGGCGGCGGGAAGCGCCCGTTTATGCGGAAATCAAGGGTTTCGGGGTGTCGAGCAACCTGAGCGCCAATTTTATCACCCCGGAGGCGGACGGAAAAGGCATAACCTTCGCCATCCAAAAGGCATTGGCCCAGGCCCAACTGTCGCCCGAACATATCCAGCTGCTGATACCGCACGGTGAGGCCGTAGCCAAGAATGATCGGGCGGAAGCGAAGGCTATTTGTAATGCCTTCGGCGGACACGCGCAGGATTTGGCGATGCTGGCGACGAAAAGCCGGATCGGCAACTGCGGGGCGGGGGCGGGGGCCCTTGATCTGGCGACGGCGGCGATAGCTTTGCAGAAAAATAAGATACCGCCCAATTTGAACTGTCCCAATCCGCCCCCGGATTACGGATTGAACATGTTCCACAAAAAAGATCAAGAGATAGAAATTGAAAACGCCATAAGCTGCTGCTATACCTACGGCGGCCAGACGGCGGCCATGGCGGTGAGTAAATTCGATAATTGAATTTAAAAGTTACGCAAAATTGAGGAGATATGATTTCAGATGGGACGGCGTCGGATAGTGATAACCGGGATGGGGGCGGTTACGCCGCTGGGACACAATGTGGAGGAGCTCTGGCGGCGGGTGCTGGCCGGTGAAAGCGGGGTGTCGGCAACAACGACTTTCGAGGCGCGTACCTTTCCGAGCCGGTTTTCCGCGGAGGTTAGAGATTTTTCCCATGAAGCAGAACTGCCCGATGGTGTGAATCATATCCATGAGCAAACGGCGCGGCACGTCGGTTTTATGCTCAGCGCCGCCTTGCAGGCGTGGCGGCAGGCACAACTTCCAATCCCGCTGCCTGAGCAGGGTTGTGGTAATAGCAATGGCTATGTGCCGGCGGCGGATCAAATGGGGATTTACCTGGGGGCCGGGGAGGGGCCGGTGGATTTTGAGAATTTCATTATGGCCTTGACAGAGGGCTGGCAGAGCGAAAGCAAAGATATTGACTGGCGGAAGTGGGCGAAAACAGCCTTTGCCGGTATGGACGCGATCCGGGAATTGGAACAGGAACCAAACATGTCGCTTTCCCATCTGGCGCAGTTGTTTGAACTGAGGGGCCCTCATTTTAGCTGCCTGACGGCCTGTGCGGCCAGCACCCAGGCGATCGGCGAGGCCACCGAACTGATCCGCGACGGCCAGGCCCAGATCATGCTGGCCGGCGGGGCCCACTCGATGATCCATCCTTTAGGGGTGACCGGTTTTAATCGGTTGACGGCGCTGTCGGTGCGTAATGAAGACCCGCCGGGGGCGTCGCGGCCTTTTGATCGGGATCGAGACGGTTTTGTCTTGGCCGAAGGGGCGGGGACGGTCATTCTGGAGGAGCTGGCGTGCGCCCGCCGGCGGGGGGTGAAGATTCTGGGTGAAGTGGTCGGTTACGGCAGCACCGCCGACGCCTTTCGGGTGACCGATCAACACGAGGATGGTCGAGGCGGAATCGCTGCGGTGCGGCTGGCGCTGCAAGATGCGCATATGGGAGTAAATGATATCGACTATATCAACGCTCACGGGACCGGCACGATAGAGAACGACTCGATAGAGACAAAAGTTATTAAGGCGGTTTTCGGCCAGCGGGCCTATCAGATCCCGATCAGCAGCGTCAAGAGCATGCTGGGCCATCTGATTGCGGCGGCGGGAGTGGTGGAGTTCATTACGTGTATATTAGCGATTCGAGATCAAATAATCCCCCCCACGATTAATCTGCAGACGCCGGATGCCGAGTGCGATCTGGATTATGTGCCCAATGAGGCGCGAAAGGCGAAAGTGAAAACCGCAATGTCGAATTCGTTCGGCTTCGGCGGTCAGAACAATACGGTTATATTGCGGAAGTTTGAGGAGTGAAATCTTCCGCCCCCAAGGCGCCAAGGCAAAGATAGACTTTCACGCAAAGACTTTATGGTTAAATTGATATTGAATCATTGGCTGCTTTTTATATCGGTGGGGGTGGGGGTAATGCTTTTATGGGTGGCGGCCGTATTAAGCAAGTACGTGCGGCTGATGCTGAATATTTTCCGGGATACGGCGGCGCCCCCTTTGATGGGACCGGCGGATTGCGAGCGACTCGAAGGGCGCCAGGTTAATTTCCGGGCCTTTGACGGCACCCGCTTGCGGGGGATGTTCTATTACCACAAATTATGCTTAAAACAAAACCAACCCCAATCCTCGAACAACCCGACCGCCCAAATGCCGGAAAATAGCCCCGTTCCCGAAACGCGGGGAGTGATCATTTTTTGCCATGAATACGGTTTCGATGGATATAGTTGTTTGCGTTATTGCCGGAGACTTTTAGAGGTGGGATTTGACGTTTTTACCTTCGATTTCCGCTCCCATGGCGCCAGTAGTTCTTTGAAGGATTATCAGCCTCGTTTATGGTGCACCGATAAAGAGGTGTCGGATTGCCTGGGGGCTCTGGCGTTGGTGCGCACGGAACTTAAAGGGCGGAATTTACCGTTGAAGGTGGGTTTTTTTGGCATCTCCCGGGGGGCGGCCGCGGCCATCCTCGCCGCCGACCAGGGGCGATCGATTCTACCGGTCCGGGCGGTGTTGGCCGACGGGGCGTTCTCCACGGACACCACCCTGGAATGGCTGATGAAGCGGTGGGTCCATATATTCGCCCGGGTGCGCTTTGTTTATGAGCGGCATCGCCCCTTTTTCTGGCATTTCCTGCGGTGGCTGTTGCTGAAATGCGCCCGGGTGCGTTTTAATTGTCATTATCCCTCGGTGCTCCGAACCGTCAGGCGATTAAAGGACATACCCATATTTTTCATTCACGGGGCCAAAGACTCCTATATTCAGCCGGAACACACACGCATGCTCTTCGAGAACACACGCTCCCCCCGGTATCTTTGGATCGTTCCGGAAGCCAAGCACAATCAATCGGTTTTGGCTGAACCGGAGCTCTATGCAGCGCGGACCGTGGGATTTTTTGCCAAGCATCTGACCGAATCATCGGCGGAAGCGTTTACTATAGCGGCCCATGAGGCCGAGGATTTAACGATATTTTTCTCGTCGGACGATCTTAGTTTCCCCCCCCAAAGCTTAAAGGAGAAAGAGCCCTCAGATGCTCAATCGAATGGTCGGATACTTTGCGGGGCGGCACGCCCAGCGTCTGCTGAAGCGGTTTGAGAAGAATCTGCCCCAGTGCCGAGCCGTCCAAAATCGCCTGCTGCTTAGTATTTTGCGGGCCAACCAAACGAGCGATTTCGGACGTAAGCATCATTTTGAGCAGGTCGGAAATTATCTGGAATATCGCCAGGCGCTGCCGCTGAGTAATTATGCCTATTTTGCTCCCTATATCGAACGCTGCCGGGAGGGAGATGCCAAAGCCCTTTTCGGCGCGGGGCAGGAAATTTTAATGTTCGCCCTGACCAGCGGCACCACCGCCCGGGCCAAACTTATTCCCGTAACCAGGCAATTTGCCCAAGGCTATCGACGCGGCTGGGAAATCTGGGGGTTCAAGGCCATCACCGATCATCCCGATAGCTATCTCCGTAAAATCTTGCAGGTGAGCAGCCCCGCCGATGAGGTCCGCACCCCCGCCGGGATACCCTGCGGGGCCATTTCCGGACTCTTGGCGCGGGATCAAAAACGCATTATAAGGCAGTTTTATGCCACGCCTTATGAAGTAACCCGGATCGAAAATCCCGCCGATCGCTATTACGCCGTTATGCGTTTTGCCATCGCTGAGGATATTGGCTTTATCAGTACGGCCAATCCCAGCACCACCCTGATCCTGGCCCGCACCGCTCAGGAAAATGCCGAGCGATTAATTCGCAACCTGCACGATGGAACATTGGACGAATCGATCTCCATGCCCAAACCGTTGCGTCAGCAGCTGACCAGGCATCTCCGGGCCGACGCCTCCCGCGCCGAAGAATTAGAAGAACTCTTAAAACGTCATGGGCGGTTACTTCCCCAACACTACTGGAATATTTCGTTTCTGGCTAACTGGACGGGAGGATCCTTAGGATTTTACCTGCCGCGCTTGAGCGAATATTTCGGGGTGGCGCCCATCCGTGACATCGGGCTTTTAGCCAGCGAAGGCCGCATAAGCATCCCCCTCTGGGATAACACCCCGGCGGGGGTATTGGATATCACCAATAATTTTTATGAATTTGTCCCCCAGAAAGAAATCGAACGGCTTGATGACCCCGAAAAAACCGACACCCTGGAAGGTTATTTCAGAGTGATGCCCGGTTGGGAATTAGAAAAGGGTAAGGCATATTATATCTTTCTGACAAACCGGGCGGGCCTCTACCGGTACAACCTGGGCGATCTGGTGCGGGTGACGGGTCATATGGGGACCACGCCGATTATTGAATTTCTCTCCAAAGGCGCCCATAACAGCAGCGTCACCGGCGAAAAGCTCACCGAAAGCCAAGTCGTCGAAGCGGTGCGAACCTCGGCGGATGAACTGGCCATCGCCCTGGAGAATTTCGTTATGGCGCCGCAGTGGTCGGATCCGCCTCGTTATCGCCTATTTTTAGCGCCGCGGCATAAACTGGAAAAAAATGATCTTAAGCGCCTGGCGGGGCGCGTGGATCAAAGACTATCGGCCATTAACCTGGAATATGAATCGAAACGCCGAAGCAACCGGCTGGCCCGCATCCGGGTGCAGCAGGTGCCCGCTCAATTTCTCGCCCGACATGAAGAAAATCGCCGCCGCCAGAACCAGGGACGCAGCGAACAATTTAAACATCGTTACTTGTATAATAAACCGCTGGAATTTGAAAAATAACCTTCCTGTCTTAATGCATTGAATTTGACATTACGCCTATCTGCTGAGATAAAATTTTAAGGTAAAACCTCGATGATCGGTCAAATAATTAAAGTCATTAAGCTGCTGGGGCTTTCCCGAGCGGTGCGAATGAAACGGCATCATGACCGGGGGCTGAGATACGTCCGCGGATATGCCGCGTGCTGTTGCTGGTGGGCGCTGCTGAACGAGGGGATTTTAGATAAGCTGGCAATGCAGGGCCGGATTGATTGGCCGGCCTTTTTACAGACATATCAGGGCGACAAAAAGGTATTAGAAGCAGTCGTCGAGTATTTGGACGGGATAGGATTGTTAGAACAACAAAACAATACCTTAAAACTCAGCCCCGACGGCCGGGTCTTGATGGCCGAGCCGCGGGGGCTGTTAGAGCTGCTGTGGGCGTATGAGCCGTGCCTTGGGAATCTGGCCGAACTACTGCAATCAAAGAAAAAATACGGCCGCGATCTGGAACGGCGGATCACCTTTGTCGGCCAGGGCAGCGGACGATTATGTGAGCAGCTTCCCTATCCGGTGATGCGGCGGATGATCCTGGAGCAAGGCTCGAAAATGGTGCTGGACTTGGGCTGTGGGGATATGGCGCTGTTGAGCGGCCTGTGCCGGATGAACGCCGAAATCCGCGGTCACGGGATTGATAATTCGGCGGAGATGGTGCAGTTTGATAGAAATCAGCTTTCCCAGAATGATTATGGGGGCCGATTGACCGTGCAACAAGGCGATATGTTCCATCTGCCGCAACTGCCCCGGGAGCTGCCCCCCGTTGATTGCATCGCCGCCTGCGATACGTTTCATGAATACCTGCAGGATCAGCAAAGGCTCGTCGAGTTGCTAAAGCAGTTGAAACAACGCTTTACGCAGGTGCGCTTTGTGATCGGCGAGTTCTGCCTGCAGGATGCGGCGTGGCTCAAGCGGCATAAAACGGCCGCCCTGGAACATCACCTGTTTCATCAGTTGAGCGGTCAGCAGATCGGTTCGGCCCCCCAATGGCGCCGCATCTTCCGAGAGGCGTCGCTGGAAATCGTCGCAGAACAGGTTTATGATGTGATCGGACACGGCTATTTCGCGTTGAGGTAAAAGGTTGTCTTTAGGAGCATACTCATTAATTATTTACCTGGAAGAAAGATGTTCAAGATGAGAAACTTTGTGAGCATGATTTTTTTGGCGCTGGCGCTTATGTTTAACTCGGTGAGTTACGGTGATGACTGGCCCCAGTTTCGCGGCATTAATCGGGATGGCAAATCGGCTGAGACCGGCCTTTTGAAAAAATGGCCCCCAGGCGGCCCCAAACTCCTCTACACCGTTAAGGGCCTGGGCAAGGGCTGGTCGTCCGCCTCGATCGTCAAAGGACGAATGTACACCACCGGCCTGATCGATAAAACCGGTTACGTCTTCGCCCATGATCTTGAAGGCAAACCTCTCTGGAAGTCGCCCTACGGCGCCGAATACATGAGAAATTATCAAGGCGCGCGCAGCCAGCCAACCGTGGACCAAGGCCGACTTTATGTAATCAGCGGACTGGGAGTAATATACTGCTTCGAGACCGAGACCGGTAAAAAGCTATGGGAGGTTGATACGTTTGAAAAATTTGGGGGCCGCCAGACCCGCTGGGGCATTCATGAAGCTGCCCTGATCGTGGACAACAAGGTTATCTGCACCCCCGGCGGCGAGACCGCCAGTATGGTGGCCCTGGATAAAAAGACCGGCGCCGCGATATGGAAAACCAAGGGCATTAGCGATCTGTCGGCCTTTTGTTCACCCATTTTGATCAAAAGAGGCAATCGGCGCATAATTGTTACCCAACTGGAATTTGCGGCCACCGGCGTGGATCCCGAAACCGGCGCGGTCCTCTGGCGGGACGTCTATGCCGAATACAAGCCAAAGACCAATCCCACCTTTCCGGTCTCGCCGGTCTATTATGACGGCGGCATTTTCACCACCTGCGGCTTTGACGCCGGCGGCGCCATGATCCAGCTTTCACCCGACGGCGCCAGGATTACCCGCTCTTGGATCGGCAATACCCTCGACACCTACTTCCAGCAGGTAGTCGTCGTGGATGGATATATCTACGGTGCCAGTTATCACAACACCCACACCGGCGGCTGGGTGTGTCTGGAGTTCAAAACCGGCAAGGTCATGTACGAAACCGACGGCAAAATCAATAAAGGCGGCATCATCTACGCCGACGGCAGGCTCTACTGCACAGACGATCGCAGGGGCGTCCTCTACCTGGTCCCGGCCACGCCCGAGGGCTTCAAACCGCTCAGCAGCTTCAAAATCCCCCACGGCTCCGGCACCTACTGGTCCATCCCCGTCATCGCCGACGCCCGCATGTACCTCCGCCGCGGCGATACCATCATGGTCTATGACATCAAAGAAAATTGAGAATTGAATAACCACTTGTTCTAAAACTCATCCTATAAACTTAATAGAAAGAGAATTTATAATGAAGATGAAAAAAATTGCAGGATTATTCTTTGTTATCTTTTGGGCTCTTTACCTATCGGGATGTTCGATGTTCCCGGCAGGTCCCCAACCATCGGATGTTAATCATTGGCAGGTTGGCACCTCCGCCGGCCGTCTGGGCCGACTCACCGAAAACCAACTTGCCCAATTAAAACAAGCCGGTTTTGACTGTATTGAAATCGGCCTGGATCGAATCCGATCCGCTGACGATTTCGCCGCCAAGATAGAACAAGCCCGACAACTGCAGCAGTCGGCCCAAATAACAGGAATTAAAATCTGGTCTATTCATATCCCCTACGGTCGCGACATTGATATTTCCCTCTGCGATCCGGCCAACCGCGAAAAAGCCCTGGAAGAAGTCAGTCGTATGATTTCTTTATGTGAATATATCAAGCCGGAAAAACTGGTTATCCACGCCAGCTTTGAGCCGGTGCCGGAAAATGAGAGGGCTCAGCGATTCGAAGCCTGCAAAGAATCATTGGCTGTTTTGGTAAAAACCGCCGCTGTTTATAACGCCCGGCTGACGGTTGAATGTCTCCCCCGAACCTGCCTGGGTAATACTAGCTCAGAAATTCTCGATCTTATAAACGCTATCGATGGCTTGGAAGTCTGCTGCGATGTCAATCACTTGTTACAGGAAACCCCCCAAGAATTTATTAAAAGAGTTGGTTCCCCTATAACCACCTTACACATTTCCGACTATGACGGCGTCGATGAAAGACATTGGCTGCCCGGTCAGGGAATCATCAACTGGAATAACGTCCTGGACAGCTTGGTTAACATCGAATACCAGGGACCCTTTATGTTTGAATCCGCCGGCACCGCCCGGGAAAAAATTGAAGTCTGGAATAAACTAAAAACGGATTACTTACTTTCGGTTGACAAATAATTAGTCGTCCCTGAAAAATTTCGGAAATAGTCTATTTTGTGGAAAAATCGGCGCGAAACCGCACATAGATGGGTGTATAATTTGCATGATTTTCACGGAAGAACGCCCAAAATCTTGCAAAAAAGGATGCTAAAATGAAGCCCAAATCGCCCGCCAACGATCCTCAATTGTTACATCGTTGCTTGGAAAATATACCCAACCTCGACCACGATGGTCAAGTGGCGGCGGCGGGCTATAATTTGCGGAAGTTACTCTCCGCTTTTTTACGCGTGATTTGGCGGCGGCTCTTTTTGCTAAGTAACGGCAAACTTGGCCGGTCTTTGGAGACTGCCATTGTTCCTAAATAAACTTGGAAAGATAAAAATGTGACTTTTTCAGGGACGACTATTTAGCCCCCGGGTTTACCCTGGGTCTCTCCCCCGAAAATATGGATCCTTATAACACAGATGGAAATCCCCCCCTAAAGCCGGGGTCTAAATATTCCCCGAACCTGACCGTTAGTCAAATTCCCACAGAAAAATAGTGCTGGCGAATAGGCCCCAATAAAACAGTACCGCTAACAACAAAAGCACTTTAACCTTTACCGCAAATTGCTTGACGGCGGGCGATTTAAAAAACATCAACACCGTCGCCCCCAATGCCAGCAGAAGGGGAACCGCCGCCGCGTAGCTTATCCCCGCAAACAAAAAATCGGACGCCGTTGTATTCAACGCCAGTTGCTCATCTAGAATTTGTCGGGCCGCTGCGACACCGGCCGGTTCCGACAGGGCGTAAGGCCAGTAAGGAAGACGGGATATCATTTTCACCAACGCCTTGATCAGATGACCGGAGGCAATGGTGGGGATCAGCAGCAGGGTGAAGGTTTTCGCGACCGTTCCGGCGGATACCTTCGATAGCGCCTTCGACAAGGCGATCACGATTAGCATCAATGCCAGAGGAAAAATGATAAATAAAATAACGGCGGTGATGAAATTAACCAGCGGCTCGCCGGTTATTCCGGCCGCCTCGACCAAACGGTTGGGTACCCATTTCAAAACCTCCATCAGGGGATCGCTTTCCTCATAAAGCTCGTAAAGCACATGGCCGCTGATCAGCAGCACAAAGGCCGCCTGGGCCGGTCGCAGGCTGATCCGCTTGAAAAAATCCGCGAAAGGCTTCCTCGTCGATAACCGCAGATTGTCGTGCGGACACACTTTCAGACATTGGGTGCACAGCAGGCAGTCCTGATTGTCTTTTATCCGGGCAGGGTAGAGGTTGCTGGTGCAGGAACGTCCGATCATGTCGTACAGCTTTTTCTTGGCGACACAATCCTTGGACTTGCAGGACTGGCACACCGCAGGGTCTCCCGCCCGCCATTCAAAGGGTGAATTCAGGGCGTAAAGTCCCAGTAAATATCCCACCGGGCAGACGTAACTGCAAAAGGCCCTTTTCTGGTATATCAAACTAACCAGCAACGCTATAACCAGCAGCGTCAGCATGTAAAGGGCCATCTTGTGAGGCACCCGGTTCAGCCGCCAGGTTCGCATCCCTACGATCAGGATAATCGCGTAAAATACCGTGATCACCCACCCGCTCTTGAAAAACCGCGGCACTTTCTTACGCAGACCCACCCGCGCCGCCGCGGCATTGACCAGCTCCATCGGACACACCGTACACCACGCCCGACCCAATAACACCGCTGCTATAATCACCAAAGGCCACCAATACGCCCAGACCACTAGACTGGCCAGATTGGTGTTACGCAGCTCCTTGGCCAGCTTCATGTCGGTTGTATTAATCCCCAAACCGCCCATAATAATTAATATAAAAGCGATCAGAACCATCAATTGAAATGCCAGTGGAAACCACCCCGAAAGTAACAACCTGCGCATCCAGCGGATGTCTAAAAGGTTCATAATGGCTCCTAAAAAAAATAATCGTAAATAAACCTACATCCTATATAAATATCAACAAATATTCAATCCGGATTCCGCGGCGTTTCATCGCCTGCCTTACGGTTCAAGTTGCCTAACAATTCGTTAAGAAGGACCAAAACCCCATGGGTGGTATCAACGCCCCGGGCGGTCAGGAGCAACTGGTATTGGCGGTCAGTGAAGACCAGAGGTTCGGCGGGATCGAAATGGCTCACGCCGAAGTGGGAGCAGATCGCGGTGCGGAGTTGATCAAGGTGGATACCTTTGAGCGCGGAGATATGAAGATATTTGGACTCCCGCGGCGTCCGGGGCAAAAGGTCCGTCTTATTGACAATAATCAGCACGTCGGCAGTCTCCGGTAAATCGTCGAGCTGTTGGTCGATCCGGGTTTGGAGTTGAGCGCCGGGCTCGACCATCAAAACGATCAGATCGGCCCGGGCGATAATCTGATCGGCGTGAACGAGGGCGCAGCGTTCGATCTGGTCGGCGCTTTCCCTACGGCCGGCCGTGTCGATCAGATTGACGCCCACACCGTTCACGTCGGTCAACTGGCAGGTCCAGTCGCGGGTGACGCCGGGCACATCGGCCACCAGGCTTTGGGTTTTACCGGTCAGGGCATTGGCCAGCGTGCTTTTGCCGGCGTTGACCGGGCCGACTAGGACCACGGTTGGGGGGTTCAAGAGCCTTTGGGCCAGACGAAAGGTGCCGAGTAATCGGCCGATTTCACTTTTTAACTGTAATAATGATAATGAATCACTTTCTAGGCTCTTAATCCTGCCTTCACACCAGGCGGTTAGTCCCCCTGGATGTTGGGCGGCGATGGCTCTCACGGCCAGAGTGGTTTTGGCGTAGGGAAGGCTCCCGGCTACCTCCTCGGCGATGGAATCAGCCCCATGCAATTGCTGCCAGGGGGTAATTTCAACGTTATGTTTTTGCAGCAGCAGCAGCAGCCTCTGAATAACCCGAGGGCCGCCGTGACAATTAATGTCAACGATTTGCTTGTCGCCATCAGCGGCTACGACAACCTTGTCGATGATCTCCTCGCCGTCATAGACGGTTCCGTAGGACAAACGTTCAACGGCTTTGGCAGCGGCTGGATCGCCGCGGTGAGCGCGAAAGATCTTCTTTAGAACATTGACACTTTCAGGACCTGCGATTTGAACCACCGCAATGGCGGCAGCGCCGGGCGGGGTAATAAGAGCGGCACGGGTGCTCATCACTAACTCATACACTCATATACTCATCTACTCTTTTTCGCTTTTGTCCAACTGTTGCTCCAGTTGCTGCAATTCGGTCTGCATCTCCGCCTCGCGACTCTGACGCCATTTGCGGTAGGCCAGAAAGATACCGTCCAGGCACAGATTCGGCACCCAGGAATCGACAAAATCACATTTTTCCTTAATCAGTTTGCTGTACCCCCCGGTCAAAACGACCTGGGGCCAGCGGCCCAGCTGGGTGGCGTATTGCTCGACGATGCCCCGCAAAGCCCCGATGGCGCCGTAATATATGCCGTGTTGGATGGCGGCCTTGGTGTTGGTGCCGTAGGCGCCGGCGGGTATCTCCGGTTTGATCCGGGGCAGACCGACCGTATGCTCGTTTAGGCTCAACGCCGCAACGTCCAGACCGGGCAGGATCGCCCCGCCCAGAAAGATGCCGTAGTGATCCACGCAATCTATCGTCGTCGCGGTGCCGAAATCAGCCACCACTACTGCGTCTTCGATGACGTCATAGGCCGCCGACGCGGTCAGCAGCCGATCGGTGCCGACGGTTTCAGGATTCTCAATGGCCAACCTCATGGTGAGCGGCACATCCCGGCCGATCAGCAAAATGTTCTGGTCCAAAACCTCCTCCACCGCCTGAGACAGATTTTCCAGAACGGGCGGATTAACCGAACTGGCCACCACCGGCACCGTTCGCGCCCCCAAAGGCTGCGGGCCGCACATCTCACGCAGCGACCTGATCAACTCGACCAACCCCTGAGGATCGGCCGCATCCCGCCGCTCGGCCCGCTGCAGCTTATTGTTGATAAAAACCGCCAGCGCGATCCCGCTGTTTCCAATGTCTGCCGCAATCAAGTCCATGATAAAAATACAGCTATACCAAATCTAACCAATAAGAGCGTATGAGGGTGGCCATCTCAAGCCTACGGGGCCTCCAGTTGGCTTTTTTACCCCTTCATTACGCATCAAAATTAAATATATTTGGAAATAATCTTGTCGTCCCGTCAAAAATTTCCTTCTTTTTCCTCGGCCCGCACCTTTTGCACCTCCTGCCAGAGATGCTCGCAAAGCTGCGGTATCTGGTTTCCGGTCACGGCGGAGATGGCCCTGACCTCAAAACCCAGACCTTGACTAAAAGCATGAAGCTTTTTTGCGTCCGGGTCAAGGTCCATTTTGGCCGCGACGATAATTTCCGGCTTGGCCGCGAGGACTTCGCTGTACTGGGAAAGTTCATGCCGAATAGTGTGATAGTTTTTCAATGGGTCTGAACCGTCCGGGGCGGCAATATCAACCAGGTGAACAATCAGGCGGGTTCGTTCGATATGGCGGAGAAAATCATGCCCCAACCCCTGGCCCTGATGCGACCCTTCGATCAGGCCCGGAATGTCCGCCACGACAAATCG
>Ga0111186_1042_pt1 | contig 20176 bp, 10 predicted proteins | sample DeeMarSWOR324_28_FD_80243 | JGI IMG/M metagenome (GOLD analysis project Ga0111186, IMG submission 80243) | Phycisphaerae bacterium SM23_30 | reverse complement strand
CCGCTGGCAAATAGCCCCCGACCAAAAACCCGTCGTTATGGTGCCGGGCGGGTCGTTCGGGGCGAGTAAATGGTGGCCTGCGCCAAGGTTCGCCGAACTGGCCGACAGGTTGGTCGAGAGTGATAACTGCCGCATCATCCTGTCCTGCGCGCCCGGCGCTACTGAGAAAGAAATCGCCCGGCAAATTGCCGTCAACGCCCAACATCCCGTTATCAGCCTAGCCGAAGAAAATCTCCGTTTAACCGACCTGAAGGAGCTCATTCGCCGCTGTCGGCTGATGATCGGCAACGATACCGGTCCCTGCCATATCGCCGCCGCCTTCAACGTGCCGCTGGTGACGATTTTCGGTCCCACCGATCCCCGCTGGACCGCCACCGGTTACGAAAAGGAGATTCGCCTGCGCATCGACGTCGATTGCGGCCCCTGTCAGCAGCCGGTCTGTCCTCAAAAGCACCATCGCTGCCTGAATGAGATCACGGTCGAGCAGGTGTACGCCGCCGCGCAAAAATTGCTGAGGCATGATGATAGTTCGATATGGCAAACTCCGGTGAACGCGGCAGACCTGATCGGCACCTACTTTTCGCCCTTTGATGAGTCGTTTGCCCCTCTGCCCGAGGGCGGCGGTCTGGTGCATCGAGGTTATGAGAAAGTCCTCCAACCGGCGCAATTGACTGATTGTGCCGGAGTTTTCGCTTATGATAAGGGCCGGCGTCTGGATAAACCCGGCCTAAAGGCCCGCGAACGTCTATGCCTGAAACTGCCCGCCGATCAGGGCCAAAACGTCACCCTATATTTGAAACGCTACGGTGGCTGCGGTTTTTGGTCTCTATGGCGACGTTGGGTCGTAAGGCGCAGCCGCCGGGCCGCCGCCGTTTACGACTTCGACGCCGCGATGACTTTGGCCCAAAAGGGCATCCCCGTTGCCCGGCCGATCGCTTTGGGACAGCAGGCCAATTGGCCCGGAGAAAAACGCAGCTTCGTTATGATCGAGGAACTGCCCCACGCCGACGCCTTGGAAAGACTGCTGCCCTGCAGGGCCGAAAAGCAAAAAGAATACCATTTGCTGAAGAACAAAAAGGAGTTAATCAACGAAATCGCCTTGCTGGTCCAAAAGCTGCACCGATTCGGTTTCTATCATCGAGATTTATATTTATCCCACATTTTTCTAAGCCGGGACAAAAACGGCAGGGAGAGACTTAATCTCATCGATTTACAGCGCGTCTTTGAGCCTTTATTAAACCGGCGGCGCTGGCAGATTAAGGATCTGGCCCAGCTTTATTATTCGGCGCGTGATTATTTCTCGGATACCGATATAATGCGCTTTTTACACCGTTATTTGTCCTGTCGGCGTTTAAGCCCGGCGGACAAGAATCTCACCCGCGCCATTTTGGGCAAAGCCCGGCGCATTGCCCGACACGACCGCAAGAAGAAAAAAACCGCTAACCGGCCCGAGGCGTCGGCGACGGGTAATTATTGACCGGGCGGCAGGTGCGGGCAATTATTATCACCGGCACGGGCGGGCCGGGGCATGTTTTACCGTATGATGTATTTATGAGAATCGCTCTGGTATTGGAAAAATTCAAATTAGCCAAAGGCGGCGCCGAGCGTTCCAGCTATGAATTGGCCGGCGGTTTGGCGGAGCTGGGACATCATGTTACCTTGCTGGCCGGAACCATAGAAAGGGATTCTTCCGTAGAGCCGCCCTTTGATTTACATAGTCTGTCGGTATCGGGCCCTAGGGGAAAAGTCCGCTGGCGCCGTTTTCAGCATGCCGTTATTAGGCATCTCCACGCAAATGAATATGACATTGTCCACAGCATGGTCCCGCTGACGGCGGCCCAGGTATATCAGCCGCGCGGCGGCAGTATTCTCTACTCCGCCCGCCGTCACGCTCAATCGTATGATTTTCCCCTCCTGGCGAAACTCAAGCGGGCTACTCTGGCCCTGAATCGCCCCCGCCAGGCGCGCATCGCCGCCGAGCGAAAATTGTGCGCCGCTGCTGACGGTCCTGTCGTCGCCGCCCTCAGCAACTACGTGGCCGAACAATTTAAGAGCGAATATAACCTCCCCGACCACCGTCTGCGGGTGATACCCAACGGCGTGGCAACCGATCCGCTTATTGACGAGAAGGCTCAATCTCTGGGCCGCAAATTTCGCCGACAATTTGATAAAAACAACGATCTGGCCCTTTTTCTCTTTGCCGCCCAAAATCCCCGGCTTAAAGGGCTAACCTGCCTGATCCAGGCCGCTCACCTTGCCGCCCGACGCCGAACCGGTCAGCGCGATTTTCGCATCCTGGCGGTCTCCGGCTGGAAATACGCCTCCTACTGGCGGCTGGCCCAACGTTTGAACCTTGATCGGCGCGTCGTTTTCATGGGCTCGACCAGGCTTATAACGCCTCTTGTCCAGATGTGCGACGCCGTGGTGCTGCCCACTTTCAACGACGCCTGTTCCCGTCTGATACTGGAGGCCCTGGCCGTCGGCAGACCCGCTATCACCACCCGCTTTAACGGCGCCGCCGAATTCTTGGATCAGGGCAAATACGGCCTCGTTATCGACGAACCCAACGACGTGGAGGCCCTGGCCGACGCCCTTTTGCAATTAGCCGACCGGAAACAGCACCTGAAGATGACTTCGGCCATCGAAGCCGATCAACTCCGCGAAAAAGTCTCCCTGCGCCGCCACGTCCGCCGGCTCCTCGAATTATATCAACAAATTATACCCCCTCATACAACGCCTCGTAAGCTCTCGGTATAAATTGATGCCAAGGTTTTGCAAAAGTCTTGTTAATACCAATTGTAATAACCAGCTCATAAAATGAAAAAAGGGCGACACGCGCGTCGCCCTCGTGATCATTTAATTTCGGCTCGAGGTACGCTTTATATAATGGGAGATTTTATGATCTTTTTCAATATTTCCTGCTGGCGCTCTTCTAATCGTTGCATACGCTCCATGAGTTGATTTAGCGTTTCCTGCTGAATTTTTTCCAGTTCTTTCATCTTTTGCTGCAGGCGCTCCTCGAGCCTCTCCAGGTACGTTTCCAGCTCGGCCCGCCGTTCCGGCAGCAAGCGCGGCAGATCCCGGAAAAATTCCTCCTGCTCCTGCAGGCGCCTGCGCAGATCTTCGCCGAAACGATCAGGCCCAAAATATCTGTTGATGTCTCGTTCGATACGCCCGCGTAATCCGCCCCGCAGGTCTTCGGGCAGATCGAAGTAGTACTCAAAACGCCAGGATTTTTCCGTGTCTTTGAGCGTTTTTTCCAGTAGTTCCCGATACTTTTCCGGTAGTTTGTCTATCTTGTCCCGGGTTGTTTCCAGCGTCTTATTTTCTTTATTATCCTGGATGGTTATCCGGGCGTCGTCTCTTTGAGGGTCGCCCTCAATTTTAATCTCCAGGTCGTTATTTTCGTCCTGGATGCGAATGGTTTGTACGCGGCTGAACAAGCGCGTCACGCTCTCGGGCAGATCTCCCGGCAGGATCCGCTGCCAATCCCGCGCCTGCGGATCCAGGCGAAATACCCGGTCGGGTATCCTCACTTCGACATCTTGCCGCGTCGGGTATTTCCATTCCTTGGGCTCATCGGTCAGCGCCGCCAGGGTCAGTTCTAACTGCCGGCGCCGGCCTTGGTGGATGATCTCCAGGCTGACTTCCGTACCCGGGGTGAGCTTTTGCACTTCGGCTACGAATTCATCGTAATCTTTAACCTGCCGACCCTGAAATCCGACGATGATGTCGTCCATCTCCAGCCCTGCCTTATCCGCCGGGCTGCCTACCTGGACGTTATAAATCAAAATCCCCTCCCCTTCTGCCAGGTTTAAGTGTTTCGCCACCAACGTCGGCAGAGGATTCGGATCCAGCAGCACGCCCAGATAACCTCGTTCTTCGTTTTGGTCCTGGCCCGCGGCCCCGGTAAACGTTCCCGCCGTCGCCAGCGCCGCCGTCAACAGCATAATCATTATTTTTATCCGTCTCATTATTTGGTTCTCCTGAAAACTTTTACCTTCTTATCGTCCTTCCGGATCCCGTCTGAATTTCGACATGCGAATTTCGTTATGCGTTATTGTTTCATCCTTTATTATTAATCCTTTAACTCTCATCCTTTATTATTTCGTCCGTAGGGCAGGGCTTTGCCCTGCGCGCGGCTGTCTTTCAATAAATATCGCCGTCGTAAATTGCCCTGCGCAGCTGGTTCCGGGTGGGTCTTTCGATCAACCATTGGGCCCCGTCGGGACCCTGGAAAAAGTAAAAATCCGACCACTGATCGTAACCTGCCGGCCGCAGAGGCTCGTTGTAAAAATTTCGTGGGTCCGGATTTACGTTTATCAGGTCCGGATTCCCGCCGGGGGTAATTTGTGCCAGGTCCTGACGATTTTCATCTTGCCTGACTTCCAGGGGCCCGGTTTCGTTCTGTGAAATAGCCACATAAACCGACAAGCCCACCAGCAGCGCCGCTGCCGCACTGGCCGCCGCCTGCTGCCACCAGGTGAGTTTGAACCGCCGGTGCTGTCGGGGCAGCGGCGTCTGTTCGGCCGCCTGATGGAATATCTCCTCGGCCGACGAGCCCCGATCATGCAACTCGACGCCTATGACCTGTTCGGTTAGTTCGTGTATCTGCTGAAGTTCGTCCAGGAGCTGCTTGGTGCGGGGATTTTTCTGTATCTCGGCGTCCAGCAGCCGCTGTTCGGCCGGCGTTATCTCGCCGTCGAGAAATTTGCCGATTAACAATTCCGTCATTTCTTCGTTCATGTCCGCGGCACCTTATCTGTGGGTTTACCGGTCAAACGGTTGTAAATCATCCTCCGGGAGCGGACCAGCCGTATCTGCACCGTGGTCACCGGCAAATCCAGAATCTCCGCTATCTCGGCGTAACTCATATCTTTGATATATTTCAGCACAAAAACCTCGCGGTATTTTTCCGGCAGTTTTTTAACCGCCTCCAGCACCTGTTCCTGCTGTTCCCGCCGCACCATTTTATCCGCTGCGTCTTGTTCCTTGGCGGCGGGCTGATGAACCGCCAGCAGTTCATCCAGGCTGACGGGCTTCTGCTTACGCCGGCCGCGCAGCGATAACGCCGTATGTCGGCCCACCGTCGCCAGCCAGCTCTTGAAGCACTCCGGATCACGTAACGTATCGACCTTCTCCAATACCCGAATACACACCTCCTGCAAGGCTTCATCCACATCTTCAGCGTCGCATAAGATACTGTACAATAAGCCTTTAAGCCACATCCAGTTGGCCTGCAGCAGACTCTGAATAGCCTGCCGATCGCCCCGCCGGGCCGCACAGACCAACGCCGCTTCGTTTTGTCTCTTCGACGATGAGCTCATCTTATTTCTGTGCTTCTATACCCATAGACCACCCGGTTGGTTCACTCATACACAATTTAACGCCCTCTTATTTTAACCGTCAAACCGGGCCTACCAAAAGAGAATTAACTATTACTCGTTTTGTGCCGATAATATTATATCAGTAGAATGTCGCTCCCGATTTTACCGGAAAACACGGAAAAATTTACTTGACAATTGGGCATAATTAAGCATAATTTATTGTTTGAGGATAATTTATGATAACTTCCGCCAGTAACATTATAGGTATTATTATTTTGTTAGACTCGGGATAGACCCCGGCTGGCGATAAGTGTTTACAACAAATTTAGCCTCGGGGTTTTTCGACCCCGGGGCTTTTTTTATGCCTACGGTGCAAAAATGACCCAAAAAACCACAAAATCAGGACCTATTACCCGAAAAATAGAGGTTTACGACACCACCCTCCGCGACGGCGCCCAGGCCGAGGGCATCGCCTTTTCCCTGGAGGATAAGCTCCTCATCGCCGCCCGGCTGGACGAACTCGGTTTCGATTATATCGAAGGGGGTTTTCCCCACAGCAACGCCAAAGATGAGGATTTCTTCCGGGAAATCCGCAAAATCAAGCTCCAAAACGCCGAAATCGCCGCCTTTGGCGTGACCCGTAAGAAAAATCTCAAACCTGAAGATGACCCCTGTCTGACGGCCTTGCTCAAAGCCCGCACCCCCGTCGTTACCATCGTCGGCAAGGCCTGGGATATGCAGGTCAAAAAAGTGCTCCATACCTCCCTGGAGCAGAATCTACGGATGGTCACCGACACTATCAGCTACCTGAAACACAAAGGGCGGGTGGTTTTTTTTGATGCCGAGCACTATTTCGATGGTTATAAGGATAACCCTAATTACGCCTTAAAGGTCCTGCAGGCCGCCGCCGATGCCGGCGCCGCCCGAGTGATCCTCTGCGACACCAGGGGCGGCTGCCTGGGCCAGGAAATCTCCGATATTGTCGCCGAAGCCGTTCGACATATTATATTACCCTTGGGCATTCATACCCACAACGACTGCGGACTAGCCGTGTCTAATACGCTTTCAGCTGTCCAAAGCGGCGTTGTCCACGTCCAGGGCACCGTCAACGGCTTCGGCGAACGTTGTGGCAACGCCGACCTCTGCACCGTGATCCCAAATCTAGTGCTGAAAATGGGTTATGACTGCCTGGCCAAAAACAGCCTCAGCAAGCTTACGGAAACCTCACGCTATGTTTATGAGATGGCCAATCTGAATCTGCCTTTGAACCAACCTTATGTCGGCGCCTCCAGTTTCGCTCATAAAGGCGGCATGCACGTCCACGCCATGCGCAAAAGTACCGCCTGCTACGAGCATGTCAACCCTGAAACCGTCGGCAATACCCGAAAAATCCTCATCAGCGAACTGTCCGGGGCCTCCAACCTGCTGGCCCAGAGCGAAAAATTGGCCCTGATTAACGATGAAAAACTCACCCGCAGGATCCTCCGGCACGTCCAGGACCTGGAAAATCAGGGCTATCAGTTTGAAATTGCCGATGCCAGTTTCGACCTGATTGTACGGCGTTTTCTCAGGCACTACCGCAAGTTCTTTGAGCTGGATCATTACCGCACCGTTATCTTGAAAACCCACGCAACCGATCCTGTCGCAGAAGCCACCGTCAAGCTCAAGGTCAACGGCTGTATCGAGCACCACGTCGCCGAAGGCGACGGCCCCGTCAACGCCCTCGACACCGCCCTGCGGAGGGCCCTGGAACCTCACTACCCGGTTATAAAGGAGATGCAGTTGGTCGATTATCGCGTCCGCGTGGTCAATCCCCGGGCCGCCACTGCCGCCCGCGTCCGGGTCATCATCGAATCCCGCGACCGCCGCCGCCACTGGGGCACCGTCGGCGTCTCCGAAAACATCATCGACGCCTCCTGGCAGGCCCTTACCGACAGCATCGAGTATAAGCTCCTCGCCGAAGAAGATAAAAAACATCACCGCCCCGCCAAAGGGCAAACGCTCGTCACGGCAGACTACAACTAAGCTCGACTTTTGCCATTTTTATGTCGAATGCCGTCAAAAAAGACTGCTTATGCTAACTGCCCGCCGGCGTATAACTGATCAACCAATTTTGACAGAACCTCCAGAGGTCCCTGAGGTCAATTTTATCGTCTGGCGGAATGCTTATATCACATTGGATGTTCCACCGGGCGTCGCCCGGCTGTGTCTTCCAGGCCCAAGCTAAAATAGCATAATCGCTCAAATCCACATAACCGTCGAAATTAAAATCACCTATATAGCTAAACTCATACGCCCCCATGTCCACAATCGCCCAATAATCCGGCGGATCGGCCACGCCCTTATTGAAAGTCAGCGGATCATTAATAAAACGCGGACGTCCGTCGAGGTCCCGGGGTATCCGTTCACTGTTATTCATATCCTCATCCAGGTCCTCCTGATCGGCAGGCACCTCAAGATTATTACCCGCATCGATACACGGCGAACCTTGTTTTAACCGTAGATTGTCATCCTCCGTACCTGCCTTGTTATCGCCGCCGTCGGCGTCCTTGAATTTCGGATCATCATCGATGTTGCCGGCGCCGGGATAAATCACCGCGTCGTTAGGATTGGCGTCCTGGACGCAACTGTAAGTTACGGTAACGCTGCCGGCGTTATTATGAATCTGGGCGGTTTCGTCGGTGCCGCCGCTGTCTTGATTGCCCCACAAAATGCAGTTGTCCAGGGCGGCAGAGCACTCTTCATTATAGAGACCGCCCCCGCTGCCGCCGGCCTGATTGCCGCCGAACGTGCAGTTAATCAGCTCCGGATCGATTCGGTAGTTGCTCATGCCGGCGCCGTTCGTCCCCGCCGTATTGCCGCTGAAGAGACAATTTATCACCGTTAACGTACCGGTATAGCAATTATGCATGCCTCCCCCATAGCCCGGCGTCGTGTTGCCCAATAGTCGGCAGTTAATCAGATAACCGCTGCTATATACGTTAATGATTCCCCCGCTGTACCAGTCGGCGTAATTGTCGATAAAATCGCACCTGATCATAGTGACATTGCAATTATCATCGTTATACATGGCCCCGCCGGCGTAGGCGGTATTGTTACGGAAGGTGCAGCCGATAAGTATGGGACGGCTGTAATAAAGGTTTCGCATCCCCCCGCCGTAATCGGCCGTATTGTCTTTGATTACGCAATTGATGATGGTGGGGCTGCTTTTAACGCAATAAATACCTCCTCCCGAATGGATATGGCCGTTAATGATCGTCAGCCCCGCCAACACGGCGTTGGGATCCACATAGGAATTGGGATCGTCCCCGAAATAAAATCCCTGATGCGGATCCGACGCCGTACCCTGGCTGTCCACGATGGTCGCAGCCACGACACCCGGATCGTTGGGATCGATACTTCTGACCGTAATAATCTTGCCCCGATAGTCAATATCTCGATTGCCCTTCCCGGTGAAGCTGCCCGGCAGCACGATCACCGTTCCCCCGATACTGACGGCGTCAATGCCTTCCTGAATGGCGTCAAACGGGTGTTGAATGGTGCCGTCCTCCAGCGGATCGCTGATTAGAGGATTATACCAGCAGGGATCACCCGGGGCGTTATCATCCACGTAACATAAATTCATCTGCTCCACCAGGTCCACCCCCCATCGATTGCCGGAAGCGGCCGAAAAATCGGTCGAGGTCCCCGTCGTCACCTGCCGGGCGGCAAATGAATAACCGCTTTTAGCGGCGCCCAGGGCAAAGCTGCTATTTGATGACAGCTTTGCGAATACGTAGATCCCCTTGCTGTTGCTGGTCGTCTGGCAAGGTCCGCCCGGCCCCTGCGCCGTCACCGCCGCCCCGCTCACCGGCTGGCCGTTCTGATCCAACACCAGACCGCTGATGATCTCTCCCGTACCCGAAGGGTAAACATTATAAATGCAACCGATCACGAGTTGATAAAAATACCCCGTCCCGCTCACCAGGGGCAGATGATACCACACGTTCCCCCGGCCCGACCAGCCCATATTAAGATGATGGTACAAGGTGCCGCCGTGATAGCCGTAACCGTCCGCCAGGACCGCATGGGCGTCCGCCTCCTCCTGACCCTCATATTCGGCGATACACAATATAACCGGATGTGAAAAGTCCAGATTAGTATTAACCATGTCGTTAAAGGCCGGCCCCGTCATGTCGCTGCCGCCGTTCTGCCCGTAAACGGAGTTGTTATAAAGAAAAGTCGCCCCCAGTTCCCTGCTGGCCGGATATAAATTGGCCTTCGACGCCGCTTTGCTGTAGCGCATGTTAACCGAAACCCCCGCATCATAACACAGCGCCCCGATCGCCTGCCGGGCGCTGACCGGGTTGGTGCAATTGGGAACAGCCGTCATGTCGCTCCATTTATAGGATCCGCCCAGGCCGTCCCCGCCCCGGGTCCAGGCCCATTCCGGCTGACCGTTTACATAAATCTGAAATTGCTTTTTGCCGATACCTGTCTGCGGATGCTTATGAAAATACATCAACTGGGCCATCCCCGTCGCTACGCAGCCGCAGGGATAGTTCTCATGGTGCCCGTAGCTGCCCGGTCCGCTGTGCAGGCTGGATACCCAAAAATCGCAGGGGTCGCCGGGGTCGCTGGGCGGAATATAATAATTATAACAGCCGATGTTGGGATCGGTGAGGCAGTTGATGGTCGTCTGGCCCCACTCGCTCTGGGTTAAGGGCGCCACCCGTACGTCGGAAATCGTGGATACGCCCTGGGCGGTCACCACCCCGTCATCTTCTCCCCAGGCGGTTAATTGTTCCCATTTCTGCTCCGCTCTCAAAACTGCTTTTCGAACCTGAGGACTTTGCAGATTTTCCGGGTCCTGAAAACATGCCCTTCGATATTTCAAATCATAAGCGGCCACAGACAGCCAGAATTTAACCTCCCGATCCTGCAGGGCGCCGGCCTGCGAAAAGCAGACCACCGGTTCCATACGGTCGTCCGCCGGTAAAATTAAAAATCCTTGCGGCTCCAACGTCGCTATATAGTAAATTACCTCTTTTTGCCCCCCCGGATAAGGAATTACTTTGCCGATCCGGCGGTCTAAATCAGCCCCCCAGAGCTGATTGTCCGACCTGAGCCAGCCTTGGGCCGCTCTTTGCGCCCGATCTATTCCCACCTCGTTCGCCTGCAGCCTCCCCGACCCCGGCCCACTCCAGAGCCATAAGATCAGGAATGTAGATATAATGTATCGCCATTTCCGTCTTTCTTGATAAAGTCGATTTTTGCCTCTCATTTCTTCGTCCTCCATGAAATGTTCCTCTTTGCTAACTTTTGCTCGGCGCATTATCGCCCTCGATCCAGGCGAAACCGGAGTTTGGGAGGCTAAACATGTTGTGGATCGAGGGGAGCATTTTCGAGTTGTTTTTAAATTTTATAATCTTATAGAGAAATTCTACAAAACCATTATCAAGTGTCGATTCGAGCTATATATAATCCAAATTAAGATAAAATCCCTTATCTGTCAATAAAAAAACCGTTCGGACGACCTCAGGTCCCCCCCTTCAAGAATAAATCGTCACTCCCCTATAATGCTGTCTGATTGCAACCCCGTCATCCCGGCAGCCAAAATCGGTAGGTTAATCCCAACTGTTCCATCCGCACATTTTTCAGATTATTCCACCGCCCGTCGCTGGGTGAACCGCTGCCCTGTAAACCTTTCCAGAAGGGACAAAACGGACAGTCGCCGCCCTCCGAAAAATCCTCCCCTTCTTCATGCGGACAACCCATCACCGCGGTGGCCGTGGTCACGGTCTTTACTCCGTGAGCGTGCATGAATTCGTACATCTGGCGGGCCACTTTCTCGTCGTTTGCCACCTCCGTGCCCACCCATCTCTTTAACGCCGATTCTTCCCGCGCTTCTCCGTCGGGAAAAATGGCCGCCACCAACTTGGTTACCGTCTTGTCGTTGGGACCGTAAGGCATAATCGTAGCCATCGGATACTTAATCTGTCGCCGGTTTCGCAAAGTACGTCTTTTCATATTTTTTTCCCATATCCAATGTTCAAATTAACTCGAGTTACAGCTTCACCTATAGCTTGTTTTTCTGCTCCGTGGTACTATGTTTATTCTTTGCAGTCTAATATTTTCCTGCGAGCCAGTGGGCGGCGAATTCAGCGTAATCCCACAGGTTGATAAAATCATCCGGCGGATTACTTATATCACATACGCTCTGCCATTGCGGATCTTCCGGGTTCGTCAGCCAGGCGCCGGTAAGGATATATAAATCCGACAGATCCACCGCGCCGCTGAAATTAAAATCGCCGATATAAGTAAACTCGTCCGCCCCCATGTCCACCACCTTCGGATAGTCCGGAGGCGCAGCCACCCCCGTATCCGCCGTGAGGGGATCATTGATAAATCGCGGTTGGTCCTGGTGGTCCCACGGGATCCGCTCCTTCATGTCGCCGTTACCGTCAATGTCGTTGATATCCGCCGGCAGGGCGGTGTTGTCGCCCGCATCAATAACGGGCGAACCCGCCGACAACTGCAGGTTGTCGTCCGACGTGCCGGCCAGGTTATCGGGGCCTTTGGCATCTTTGAACAGCGGATCGTCGTCGATATTGCCCGTGCCGGGGTAAACTATCGCGTCGAACGCGTAGAGGTCTTGTACGCAGCTAAAGGTGACCGCGGGAAAACCGTCATGGTTATGAATTTGTGCCGACTCTTCCATCCCGCCGACGTCCCGATTGTGCCACAAAATGCAGTTCGTTAATGTCGGGCTGCTCGCATTGTTGTATATCCCTCCCCCTTCGTTTGCCGCCGCGTTCTCGCTGAAAGTGCAGTTGATTAATGCCGGGTTGCTTAAGTAGTTGTCCATTCCCCCCCCATGACCGTCTGACGAGTTCCCGCTGAAAATGCAGTTGACCAGCATCGGATCGCTGTTGTAGTTATGCATCCCCCCCCCGTAAATATGGGCCGAATTACCGTTAAAAATGCAGTTGATTAACTCCGGACAACTGCCTAGTTGATTGTACATGCCGCCCCCGTAAGGAGCGCTGTTGCCGGAAAAGGTGCAGTTGATCAATCGTGCGCCGCTTCTATTGCTCCATATCCCTCCGCCCGCGTTAGCCGTATTATCGCTAAAAGCGCAGTTGATTAGGTGGGGCTGACCCTTGGTAAAAGAAAGGGCCCCGCCAAAGTTGGCCTGGTTGTTGTTGAAAGAGCAGTTGATAAATGTCGCACTGCTGTCAACGCTGTATATGGCGCCCCCGCGATAGGCGTAACCGTTCCTGATCGTCAAACCTTTCACCGCGGTATTCGGATCCGCCAGCGAATTGGGGTCTGTGCCAAAATGAAATCCGCGATGGGGAGCGATGACGCTGCCTTCACAGTCGATTATCGTCGCGGCTCTCACGGCCGGATCGTTGGGATCGGTGCTCCGCAGGGTAATGGCTTTGTCCTTTAAGTTAATGTCACGATTGCCTTGGCCGCGGTAGGTCCCCTCCAGAACAATGATAACGCCTCTTTCGGCCGCCATGTCCACCGCTTCCTGAATGGCGTCATAGGGGTGCAGGAGGGTCCCGTTCTCTAAGGGATCGCTAAGTTGGGGATCGCCTGCTCCGGGATCATTAGGTGCATCATCATCCACGTAACTTAAAATCAAGCGCTCCTGAAGGTTAATGTCCCAGAGATTCCCCGGCGTGGCTGAATAATCCTGAGAACGACCCGTCTTAATAATCCGGCTCGAAAAGTAAAAACCGCTCAAATAAGCGGTTATGGTATAAATGGTGTTCGGGTCCAGATCGGCGAAAACGTAGATGCCTAAACTGTTGGTGGTCGTGATATACATAACGCCCCCGGGTCCCGTGGCCACTACGGTTACCCCCTCCATCGGATTGCCGTTTTTGTCGAGAATCCGCCCGCTGATAATCTCGCCCGTCTCCCAGACAAAGATATTATATACACAACACGTTATGCTGGTGTAGCCTGCCACGAAAGGAAAATTGTACCATCCGTCTTGTATCCCCGAGCGGCCCATATTTATGTGGTGATAGAGCGTTCCCGATTGATACCCGTAGCCGTCGGCAATCACGGTGTGTTTCGGCAGCAATTCATGTTCGCTCGTTAAACCCAGTATAACCGGATGTCCGTAGTCTAGATTTGGATTGATCATGTCCTTGAGACCCGGCATGATGCCGCTCCCCCCGCTGTCGGCATAGACGGCGCTGCGGTAGTTGAATAAGCTCGAATCCCTCAGGGCTTCGGCCGCATTGTAGAGATAACTCCATGAATCGGCAAACTCATAACGCATGTTCACCGAAATGCCGGCATCGTAACATAATGCCCCGATAGCCTCCCGCTGCGATGGGCTCGTATAGCAGCCGGGTCTCAGGGCCGATTGTATCAGACTCCAATTATACGCTCCTCCGCTGCCGTCGCCTCCGCGCGTCAGCGCCGAACTGGGGTTGCCGTCGATCCAAATCGGGGAAAAATGAATGCCGATGCCCCCCGTAGGATGCTGATGAAAAGCCATCAACTGGGCCATGGCGGTGGCAATACTCCCGCACGGATAATTGTTGGGATCCCCGATGTGACGCGGATCAAAACCGTCGCTGGTAGGGGTGTAATAGTTATAACAGGCCAGGGGAGGATTGGTGCAGCAAACCGACTTATCCCACTGGCTTTGCAGCAGCGGCGCCACCCGGATATCGGAAACCGTGCTTAGATCTATAGAAACAGACCCCTCCGTGCCTTGGCCCCGCCCCATCAATCGGCGCCATTTGGCCTGGGCCTCTGACGCCCTTTTTCGCGCCCCGGGCTCCGGGGACGCCCGCCTCTCGCGAACCGCCGACACCCGCTTTTTCAAATCGCCGGATACCAATGATCCCAACGGATCAAATATCGAGCTATTGTAGCACCCTGTCTCAACAAAACCGATTATCGGCTCCACCTCGTCGTCTCCCGCCGCGATCACAAAGCCGGTGGGATGCAGATTAACAATGTAATATAAGGGATCACCTTGGTTATCGGTGTATGACTCGATATTTCTAATCTGGCGGCCCAGCTCCGCTCCCAGGGGCCTGCCGTCCTCTTCTAACCACCCCTCTATTAACTTGCGGACCTGCGAAACATTGACCTGACGGGCCCCAAGGACGTTGCCTCCCGGCCTCCAGACGAAAAATAAAAGGATAGATAAAATAAATATTTTATAGGGGAACCGGCATGGGCGATTTTGATCACTGCCTTTCATTTTTCCACCTCTTCTTCTTGGTTCCCGCACCATTAGTTATAGGCGCATAATCCATACCGAATATATTCATAAAGTATTATAACTCATTAACTTGCGGTCTGTCAAGAACATTCTCGCCGAATCGGATCAAATACCCGTATCTCATGATAATCTATTTGACATTTTCCTTCCGTTTTGAAATAGTAACGGCTGGAAGATGTGTTAATCCTTTAATTCTTAAACCTTTATAACGGAGGTAAAATTATGAGGTTTTCAAAATGGTTGATTTGTTTTGCTCTGGTTTGTGCGCCCTTTGGCCACGCCTTATATGCCCAGGACCAGCTGGATTTGGCCAAAAGGCACGCCCTCCAATGGGTCGATGCTCATCAGGCCTCCCTCAAAAACGCCGCCAAAGACATCTGGCAATTCGCCGAAACCGCCTTGCTGGAATATCAATCCGCCGAGTTGCTCGCTGACATGCTCGAACAGGAAGGTTTTCAGGTCGATAGGGCCGTCGCGGATATGCCCACCGCTTTTGTCGCCGCCTATGGCTCCGGCAAACCGGTTATCGGAATCCTGGCCGAATATGACGCCCTGCCGGGTCTTTCCCAAAAAATTAATACCGCCGTCAAAGAGGCCTTAAAACCGGGCCAGCCCGGTCATGGCTGTGGTCATAATCTGTTCGGGGTCGCCAGTACCGGCGCCGCCCTGGCCCTCAAATCCGTCATGCAAAAGCAAAAGCTAAACGGCACCGTCAAACTGTACGGCTGTCCCGCCGAAGAAACCGTCGTCGGCAAAGTCTATATGGCCAAGGCCGGGCTCTTCGATGACCTGGACCTCTGTTTCGACTGGCACCCTTCCAGTAAAAACCAGGTATCGCTCGGCACCAGTAACGCCCTCAACAACTTTGAGGTAACCTATCACGGCAAGACCGCCCACGGCGCCGGCGACCCCTGGAACGGACGCAGCGCCCTCGACGCCGTCGAACTGATGAACATCGGCGTCAATTTCCTCCGCGAGCACGTCCAGCCCACCGTCCGCATCCATTACGTCATCCCCGACGCCGGCCAGGCCCCCAATGTCGTCCCCGATTACGCCAGGGTTTGGTATTACGTCCGCGATAAGGACCGCCAGGGCGTCGAGCACGTCTATGACCGGGTCCTTAAAATCGCCGCCGGCGCCGCCGCCATGACCGAAACCACCCACGAAGTGTATCTCATCACCGGCGTTTATAATAAATTGGTAAACCGGGTGGTGGCCAAAGTCTTGTATGACAATCTGAATTTGGTCGGCGCCCCCGTCTTTACCGAAGAAGAGCAGGTCTTCGCCCGTGAACTGCAAAAGGCCTTCGACAAAGAACAACAGGGCCTCGCCACTAAAATCGAGGAACTAAAGGAACCCGAAAAATACATGGGCGGCGGCTCCACCGACGTCGCCGATGTCTCCTGGCTGGTCCCCACCGCCTCCCTCAATGTCGTCTGTTGGCCTCTCGACACCCCCGGCCACAGCTGGGGCATCGTCACCTGCACCGGCTCCGACATCGGCCTCAAAGGCATGATCGTCGCCGCCAAAACCATCGCCGCCGCCGGCGTTGATGTCCTTTTTGACCCCGACCTCATCCAAAAAGCCCAAACCGAGTTCAAAGAAAAAACCAAAGACTTCACCTACAAAGCCGCCGTCCCCCAGGACCAAAAACCCCGACTGCCCATAAAAAAAATACCTTAAATTGAAATAAATTATTCTTTCGAATACCCCTGTTTTGGGGGTGTTATCTAAACAGGATTTTGATAGTATAGAGCATATGCCAGCCGTTCAAGCCGGTTTTAGCTGAGCTCAAGGGCTAGAAAGGGTATGTCCCTTTTAATGATCTGAACTCTGTAATGATCGTGGGTATTTGATATCAAAGAGTATCAAGTTGGGAGGTTTGATGATGACGTCTTATAGTCTTTTAGCGTTATTTATCCATCCGGTTGTGCAATTTTTTAACGGTGTTCTTTTTGCCGGAACAGGTTTGCCCCAAATTTTATTTACCTTGTCTTTGAATGTGTCAATGATGCCTATGTCAGTACAAAATGAATTTTGGACGCCTCCTGCTGTCGAACAATATCAGTCAGCATACCTCCATACCGGGCGGGTTCTGGATGAGAAGAAACAAGCCGTCCCGGGTGCTCGGGTTGTCGTATATGTCCGACAAAATATAGACTACAAAATTCCTACGGCCCTGAAAATACTCGCTGAAACCGAGACCAATGGCGAGGGCAAATTTTTTCTGGATATGTTTTCAATATTACAGGATATCAGTACCGAACCATTTATAGTCGTTCACAAAGAAGGACTCGCGCTGGGTTGGGCCGAATGGTATGCGCTGGGAGATGATCCGGAATCGGCGATCATTCTGAAACGTCCTACGGTACTGGAAGGATCGGTGGCGGATCAGCACGGCAACTTCATCAGCGGCACCAAAGTCCGTGCTTTATTATTCGTCCCGGATCAGATCACTTCCTGGTTGATGGTGGCTATGGCGAGTACGGACTTGCTTGCGGCGACGACCGACGGTTATGGAAAGTTTTCGATTCCCAATATCCCTTGGGACGCGACGGCGGAATTTCTGGTGCGGGCACCGCAGAAAAGTCATATCCCTTTGATGACCTGCAAACCGGACGTACCTATACCGGAAGGTCAATTCAAAGCGGGCGCTCTTGGAATCAATCTAAACGTTTTAACACCCAGCGGCTCTATCATGTGCAGGGTAGTCGATCAGGACACGGGTTCGACGCTGCCGGAAATATCGGTTTCGGTTGAGGGCCAAACCTTTGCCGACGTACCCATACGAATGACGATGACATCGGATAACGATGGTAATATCGACATTCCGGTGGTTGGGGGATACTACAGCATATCTTTGGTGGAAACTATCGGTTCTCCTCGTTGGGCCGCCAATCCGGCGCAGGTGACTATCGGGGATAATGAAAACGTCAATATTACCTTTCCGATCTCAAGAAGTGCTTTACTCGAATTAACCCTTCGTGACCGTAAGAGCGGTTATTTGCTCTCCGATGTCCAAGTGGAATTACGATCCCTGGAGAGTCAACAGACCTATGAAAATGTCATCTGGGGTGAGCCGGTGAGCCGGTTTTATCTGCCGGCCGGACGCTATGAGATAACCAAACTGCTGAAGTCGGGGTATGCTTCTTCGGAGGAACTGCCTTCTTTTGTGCTAAAATCGGGACAGACAGTAAGCCTGGATCTGAAGCTTGACGGCACCGCCCAGGCGATAATTTTTCTGAGGGGGCCATCGGAGGAACCCCTGGCGGGCGTTAAAATCCATGCTATTCCGGGAGATAGTCCGGTATATATATCAGATGAGCAGGGGCGGGTAGTCATCTCTCAAGAAGAAGCCAAAACGACGCATTTTCGCAATTTATTCACGCTGGAAACAGACATGTTTGATATACCTATGCTGGTGGCGAGTTCAGCCCCATTAAATTTGGGCGTTATAGTACAGATTCCTCAGAATACCCCGACCATGCAGGTCACTCTTAAGCCCGGTTTTGTTATTTCCGGGCAGGTGGTGGATGATCTGGGCATGCCGCTGGAAAATGTCGTCGTGGCTTTGGATGCCGAACTGGCGCCACATCCATTTGGTTGGATCCGCGATACCAATGCGCCGCCGCCTAATTTTCCCATCCAAACCTGCCTGACAGATTACCAGGGGAACTACTTGTTTTCCGGCGTCGCCCACGGGTACAACTACCGTGTTACCATATCCAAAGAGGGAACCAGGCAAGACCCGATTCTCGTTACCGACGATCCGGAATATATCAATCCCAACTTGAAAAAGAATATGAGCCCGGAACAAATACAATCTTACATTGACCGACAAAAACCACGGTTGCCAAACTTATTGGAAGCAAATCAAGATCATATCCGGCTCGAACGTACGGTGTGTTTACCGGCGAATCTGGCGCTTGCGGGAGTGGTGGTGGATGAGATGGGCCATCCCTTACCTGAGGCAACGGTTAAGATTAAATCTCGAGGTATAGAGCTTCCCTTTACCAATCAAAAAACCGATGAAAAGGGCCGCTTCCGGTTTGAGAACCTGCCGCCGGGGGAAATCCATCTAAATGTGCAATACCTGGAGACCATTCCAGGCTGGTATTACAGTTCGATGGCCGACGTACCGGCCGGTGATGAAAACATTTATATTATAATGTGTCCCACCGATAAAAAGCCGCAAAGCGAGATAAAAGAACCGGCGACGGATGGTGGTTTGGTGCAGGTTAAAGTAATCGATGCTGTTCGGCAAACACCTATTAAAAGCGCAGCTATTTATTTTGAGGGAGATAATGTTTCCAATGATCCTCATTTTTTCACGAACTCAAAAGGCGAAGCCTCGGTGGTATTCCCTCCGGGTTATTATGTACTGACAGATGTAGATAAATTTGGTAAATACCGGCATAATAGCCTTAATCAGGATTTTATGGTATATGCCGGTCAAACCGAAACCATCGTGGTGGAAATGGATCCGGCGCCCTCGATTAGCGGGACTATTTTTGATCCGGAAGGAAAACCTGTCAGCGGCGCAGAATTGCTGACATTTCCTTCACCTCTCTATATGACCAATCCTCAGTTTGGTTGCGAATCCCAGGCGGATGGAACATTTCGGTTTGACTGGGATGCCGATGAGGCTTTTGAAGATAGAGAAAAAATTAAATGCCAGATTTCTTTAACGGTTATGCACGAAAGAAGAAGCCTGGCGGCCCTTTTACCATTGAACCAGGCCCATATCGAAAATTGGGACATCGTTTTAGCGCCGACGGCTTCGATTATTGGAACAATCACCGACGCGTCCGGCAAAGCGAAGCCGGATATTGAGATTTCCGTTTTGAGAAAAAGAGCGACCGAAAGAATTTCGCGCAGTTATAGTACAGGTTCCAGCGGCCAAATCACCATCAAAATTGGATTCAAACAATGTCGGACTGATGCTCAGGGGAAATATCAATTGAACGGTATGCCGCCACTGCCGGAAGGTTATCAATATCGATTGCATATTCAAAACTGTGATGAAGTGGTTATTATTGACTCGGATGACTTCACGCCGGGTAAAGTTATCGTCCGGGATGTCGTGACCAAGTAAAAAACACTTACCAATAATTTTCTTTAACGAGACAGCTTTATGAAAAATTTACCTATCAACACGTATTATATGCCTCCATTTCTTTCAATCCCTGGGCTGAATAACCGGCAAGATGACATATGGCGTTATTAAATAAAGGCGGTTGACGCTATAGTTGTGCTTGCATAAATTAGCTGGTTCGATATAATTTCAGATGTAATTTCCGGATGAAAAATTTATGCCTTGGCGGCGCTCAAATGCAGAGCGCAGGCCGATGTTTCCATACCCAATCATTACCTTAGCCCTCTGTAAGTCCTTATTTTACAGCACCTTGCATATTTTATTTGCGATAGTTGAATTATGTGTTATAATTTATAATAATGCCTCCTTGTTAAGCCCTCATTAATGGAGCCGACAAAAACGCATACCCAGGGAGGATGCCGACAAACTACTTCGCGAGAAACGGTTACCGGAAATTCCTTAACTTATGGTTTTTTTGCATCTGAAGGGGTGTTTTTGTGTCTAAATAACGTA
>Ga0111186_1039_pt1 | contig 20525 bp, 18 predicted proteins | sample DeeMarSWOR324_28_FD_80243 | JGI IMG/M metagenome (GOLD analysis project Ga0111186, IMG submission 80243) | Phycisphaerae bacterium SM23_30 | reverse complement strand
GGGGGTAAGGTTGGTAATGGAATTAACGGCGGGGGTATGGGGGATATATCTGCTGGTATTGGGGCATCACTGTTACAGGCGGTGTTTGGCGGGGCGCTGAAGGGGAAGAGACGCGCGTAGGAGGGCGTAGAGGCGGGGGGGGGAGTATCCTTAAGCGGGAGAAGATCGATCCGGTCAGGGGGCGTAAGCATTGATTCTGGATAGTATTTATCGGTTATGCGGAGAATAGCGACATTAATGATTAGGGAAGCTTTGCCGGTTGAGGGGAGTGGGCAGGAATAAATAAAGTAGATAAGTCAGGTAAAGGGGGCAAGTCGTTTGACGGGGGTGATTATTATATCTTATGTTTTTTAAGATGGAGGATTTAGGCGGTCCGGCGGCGTAGAAGCCGGGCCCGGGAGCCGAAAACAGCATGAAGCAAGGCGACGCAGGAAAGGAGGCGACAGCGAAATGCTGGAGGTATGGCGTCAAAAGGTTTATCCGATAGGTATCGATCTGGGCAGTTGCAGCCTGAAGATGGTGCAACTGGCGCGGAGCGGGGAGGACCTGTCTTTAGTAGCGGCGGCCCGGTCGGAAGTGCCGCAGGAGATTCAAGATAATCCATCCACCCGACAGGAATGGTATGTAGAAAAGGTGCGGGAGCTGCTGGCGGCCAAGCCTTTTAAGGGGCGGCGGGTGATCAGTTGTCTGGCGGCGCGGGAGATGCTGGTGCAGCATTTGCGGGTGCCGAAGATGGATGAGGAACACCTGGAAAAGGCATTGCCCTGGGAAGCACAGAGTAAGGTACCCTTTAATATTAACAACGGCCGGCTGCACCATATCGTGGCGGGCGAGGTTTACGACGGTGCGGAGAGCAAACAGGAAATAATACTCATGGCGGCATCGGCGACGGTGGTGAAACAGCACCTGAGCCTGATTGAAAGGACCAAGGTGCAGGTGGAATCGATCAACGTGGAGCCGCTGGCGCTGGTCAACTGCTTTGCCCATTTGCTGGAGCGCGAAGAACTGCAGCGGAGCGGCACCATGTTTATCGATTTGGGTCACAGTTGCAGCAAGGTGGTGATTACGCACGGCGCCAATATAGTGTTCTGCCGCACGATTGGCATCGGGGCGGAACAGATGGTGCGGGCCATCTGCGACCAGCTCTCTACCAGTTATGCCGAGGCGGCCCATTTGTATCTGAGTTACTACCGGAAAAATTCTTTGTCCGAGCAGCCGGTTAAATCGGAGACGTCCTCGTTGGAGCAGGCGGTTGAGCAAGAAATGGTATCCATGACCGCAACGGCGGGCCCAGGCGCCGCCACTCTGACGGAGTCGGAGGCGATTGTGGGAGGTCGTGAGCAACGCGTGCAGGAAGTCATTATATTGAGCCGGCGGAATCTCTCTGAAGAGCTGCGCAGTTGCGTACGGTATCATGATTTGATGTTCAGCGGCGGGCCGGTGGGGCGCGTAATTTTTCTGGGCGGGCAGGCAAAGAACAAGTTTTTGTGTCAGCAATTAGCGCGGGTTTTAGGGCTGCCGGCCCAGTTGGGGGACCCTTTGGCCCGGATAAATCCGAAGACGCTTACAGGCCGACACAGCGATCTGGAGAGTTCGGAGCGCCACTGTGACTGGGCGGTGGCGTTTGGATTGAGTTTAGGCGGCATTCAGGCAAAGTGAGGCGTTGAGGTTTGCCCCAGGGAAATGAGGCATATTTTGATAAGGTGAATTAGATATGAAACAGGTTAATTTTTTACCGGAAGACTACATGGACAAGAAGGCGCAACGACGGACAAATATCGTGTGCCTGGGTCTGTTTGTAGTGGTGATGGCGGGGGTGGGCGGCGGTTTTGTGATGACGGAGCGGCGTCAGCGTCTGGTGGACGAGCGTTTGAGCCAGATAAACAAAGACATGCGGCAGGCGAGTCAATCGCTGCAGCAGTTGAAGTTGCTGGAGGCCAAGCGGGAGGAGATGATGAAAAAGGCGTCGATCAGCGCTTCGCTGATGGAGCCGGTGCCGCGTTCGCTTTTGTTGGCGACGGTGACGAACGATCTGCCGGTGGGGGTGTCGCTGACGGAATTTGAGCTGAAGAGCAAGGACGTTTCGCAAGATTCGGATAATCTTACCCCCCAGGCGCGGCGCGTGCGGAACAAAAAGAGCCAACTGAGTAATAATAAGGCGCCGACCACCGACCAAGAATTATTTACGCCGAAGAAGTGGGAGACGACCATAGAGATAACGGGCCTGGCGCCCACGGACATCCAGGTGGCGCAATTTATAGCGCAACTGCACAAATCCAAGCTATTCCAAGAGGTGAACCTTTTGTACTCGGAGGAACACGAGGTGGAAGAGGAGATTATACGACAATTTAAGCTGATGGTAATCCTGGATCCGGAGGTGCGGGCCAGCGAGGAAGAGGTGGCCGAAGCGCGGAAGAAGTTTGTCACGGGGATATATTAGAATAAAGGAATTATAAACGGAGCGTCGAAAGAGGTGCTCAGAAGGGAAAAAGACAAGATAAAGGGATAAGGATATGAAGATTGGATTTCGCGAGATATTGTTTTTGTTGCTGTTGACGGCGATACCGATCGGGGCTTACTGCTGGGTGTTCAAGCCGGCCAACCTCAGGATTGAGTCGCAACGGCGTGATATTGAAGCCAAGGTGCAAAAGTTGGCGAGTCTGCGAACGGCGATGGTGGGGATCGAGAACTTGAATGAGGAAGTGGCCAAGCTCAAAGAAGCGGTGGGGTTTTTCGAGGCCAAGCTGCCCCAGCATCACGAGATTCATCGGGTGTTGGAACAGGTAACCAAGATTGTCAAGCGTCATCGTCTGGAGACTAAATCGTTCAAGACGCTCAAGCCGCAAATGATGGCGGCGTACGCGGAGCAGCCGATTAAGATGGAGGTAGGCGGTGATTTCAACGCCTATTATCAGTTTCTCCTGGAGCTGGAGAAGCTGCCGCGGATTACCAAGGTCAAGGATATGAAACTGGAAAAGACGGAGAACAAGGAATTCAAAGGATTGATGAAATCGGACATGGAACTGGTGATATTCTTTGACGAATCCGTGGTGGAAAGTTCATCGGCAAAATAATGGAACCGAGGCGGATGATTTTTCACAGCAGGTAGGAGCATAATGAAATGAATAAGGAACAGGATAGTTATTACGACAAGGCTTCCGACGAGCAGCCGATGAGCGAGAATCCGAATTGGGCGGAAGCGACGGAAAGCGAGTTGGCGGCGGCGGAAGCGACGGAGGAAGAATATGCGGGTCCCAAGAGGAATTTTTTGAATCGGGGGACCCTGATTATTATGGCTTCGTGTCTGGCGGGGGTGGCGGCGATATATCTTTTAGGCCTTCGGCAGCAGCCCCAGGAGGCCTCGGCGGACGAAAAAACAGCGGAAGCCCAGGTGGATGCGGCATTAGCGAAGCTGATGGATCATAAAGAACAGACCAAGGCGCAGGAGCTGTTTAAAGATGCCGATGAGATGGTGCAGGTTTTTTATGATTACCCGACCAAACAGCAAGTCGCCCTCAAAGAACTGCAGCGAGATCCTTTTTCCCGGATGTTGGCCGAGGACACCAAGGCGAAGGATGAAGAAGATGCCTTGAAACGTCAGGAAAAATTACGTCAGGAGCTACGGAAAAAAGCTGAGGATCTGGTATTGCAATCCGTGCTGCGCCGGGCGGGCGGTTCGCAGTGTATGATAAACGGAAGAGTGTACCGAGAAGGCGATGAGGCAGCCGGGGCGTTCGTGGTCAAGGCTATCAAAGACGGGAGCGTAGTGCTGACGGCCGACGGGATGGAATTCGAGGTAAGAATGCGTTGAGGGAAGAATTTAGGGGGATGGTTTAGTTATGTTGAAGAGTAAAGATTTTGATGATTGGCTGGCGAAAGCGGCGCCGGATGAGAATAAGTCCGGCGACGATATAGTCGTTGAACCGGGGGACATGGAACTGAGCGACTTGTGGCGGCCGGATGATCAGGTAGCAACCGGGGGCCCCAAGGCCCTGGAAGAGAGTTTACGGGAGCGGGGATTGATCACGGCCGAACAAATGGAGCAGGCGCGATCGATCCACAAAAAGACGCCGCGCAAACGTTTGGGGCAGATTTTGCTGGAGATGGGCGTAGTGGAGGAAGCGGATCTGTTGGCCTGTCTGGCCCAGCAGTACGAGGTTCCCTTTATCCGCGTGGAGCGGGAAATGGTGGACGAGAAGGCGCTGGCGAAACTGGATGGGGCCTTTGTGGAGATGCACAGGATTCTGCCTTTGTGCTTTGAAGAAGGCAAGCTGGTGGTGGCGACGACGGATCCGACCAACGTCTTTTTACTGGATGAGGTTCAACGTAAGACGCAGATGTCGTTGCTGGTGAAGGTTTGTCCCTCCGAAGATATTAAAAATATTCTGACCTCAATGAACGAAGGCCACACGGATTATCAGGTTGACGACATTATCAAGAATGTGCAGGAAGACGACGTGGAAGTGATCAATTCGGAAGAAGAAGAGATCACGGATCTGGAGCGGGTGGCGGGCGAATCGCCGATCATCAAATTCGTCAACTATATTATTTTTAATGCGGTGAAAGAAGGGGCGTCGGACATTCACATTGAACCGGGGGATAAAAAACTGAAAGTGCGGTATCGTATCGACGGGATTCTCTTCCAGATGGTGTCTCCGCCGCACAATATGCATGCCCCGGTGGTTTCTCGCATTAAGATAATGTCGAATTTGGATATTGCCGAGCGGCGTCTGCCGCAGGACGGTCGCATCCGGGTGACGATTAACGGCCGCAATATTGATATGCGGGTATCCACCCTGCCCACTTCGCACGGCGAAAAAGTGGTTATCCGTATCCTGGACATGGGTTCGGCCCAGTTGAATCTGACCGAGTTGGGGATGGATGAAGACACACTGGCGATTGTGGAACGTCAGATTAAGCAACCACACGGGATTATCCTGGTGACCGGTCCCACGGGTTCCGGCAAAAGCACCACCTTATACGCCGCTTTGCGGAAGATGGATGCCCAGCGGCTTAATATATCAACGGTGGAAGACCCCGTGGAGTTTCAGTTGCCGGACATCACCCAAACCCAGGTGCACGAGAAGATCGGCATGAGATTTTCGACGGCGCTGCGGTCCCTGCTGCGGCAGGATCCGGACGTCATTATGGTGGGCGAGATCCGGGATGAAGATACGTCCCGCATCGCCGTGCAGGCCTCCCTGACGGGTCATCTGGTGCTGTCCACCCTGCATACCAACGATGCGCCGAGCAGCATCACGCGATTGATAAATATTGGCGTTGAGCCATACCTGATAGCGGCATCCACGAACGCGGTGTTGGCCCAGCGCCTGGTGCGCCGGACCTGTAAGCATTGCTGTGAGCCTTACCAGGTGCAGCCGGAAGAGGCGGGATTTATAGAGATGTACGGGTTTAATCCCGATAATTTACAGCGGGGCGTGGGCTGCGACCGTTGTCGCCATACCGGTTTTCACGGGCGGATTGGCATCTATGAACTGCTGGCGATTGACGATACCTATCGAGATATTATCACCAAAAATCCGACCGTAACCGAGCTGCGGCGCTTGTGCAAGGAAAGGAGCATGGTTAATCTGCGGGAGGACGGTTTTCGGAAGGTCAATGCCGGACTCACCACGATCGACGAAGTCATGCGGGTGACGGAAAGCGTTATCTAAAGAATAAGGAGCAAGAGGTGTCACATTTACAGGAATTATTAACGACGGCATTGGATTGCGGAGCGAGTGATGTGCACATTATGGTGGATTCGCCGCCGCTGCTGCGTATTCATACGGTGCTACAGGAGACGGATTTTCCGGTGGTGACGCCGGAGGAGGCCGAAGCGATAGTGTGCGAGATGCTGTCGGAACATCGTTTTAACGAGTTTAGAGAAAAGCGGGACATGGATTTTTCGACGGAAGTGCCGGGGCGCGGTCGCTTTCGGGTGAATGCCCACTATCAACGGGGCAGCATGGCGATTGCGTTTCGGGCGATACCGGATCAGGTTCTGCCGCTGGAAAAATTGAATCTGCCAATGACGGTGAGCAAGCTGACGGAGCTGACCCGCGGTCTGGTGCTGGTGACGGGTGATACGGGATCGGGTAAAAGTACCACGCTGGCCAGCATGATTGATGTGATGAACGGCAAGTATCGCAAGCACATTATCACCCTGGAAGATCCGATTGAGTACATGCTCAACAGCAACAAATGCGCCATTGAGCAGCGGGAGATCGGCGATGATTGCCCATCGTTCGCCTCGGGTTTAAAGCATGCCCTGCGTCAGGACCCGGACGTAATTCTGGTGGGGGAGATGCGCGATCTGGAGACGACCTCGGCGGCCATTACGGCGGCGGAGACGGGACACCTGGTGCTCAGCACCCTGCACACTATCAACGCCGCCCAGACGATCGAACGTATTATCGACATCTATCCGACGGGTCAGCAGAACCAGATACGCTCGATGCTGTCGAACACCCTGCAGGCGGTAATCAGTCAAACGCTGATGAAGCGCACCGATGTACCGGGGATGATTCCGGCGACGGAGATGATGCTGTGTACGCCGGCGGTGCGAAACTGTATTCGGGAGAATCGAATTTTTGAGATTCCCAACATTATCGAGACTTCTCGGGGTCTGGGGATGCAGACGCGCGACACCAGCATCAGCCAATTGTATCTAAACGGTCAGATATCACGGGAAGACGCTTTGGCGTTTGCCACCCAACCGGAGAAGCTGGATCGGGCCTTGTGCGCCTAAAACCAAGGAGATTGATATAAGCGTTAGACGCTCTGAAGCAAATTATATAACCGGCGCTCCGGGAAATACGGTAAGAGGTTTTGCCAGAGGCCTTCCAGGGGCAAACAGGAATTTGATATGGCGAATTATCGATACGAATTACGACAAACATCAGGTCAATTGACCAGCGGGGTGATCACCGCGGATTCGCTGATAACGGCGACCCGGATGCTGCGCAGTCAAGGTGGATATATTCTGTCGTTAAAAGCGGTGATGCGTCCCCGGACCGGCGGTCTGCAGGGACTGTTGTCAATGAATTTTCAACTGGGTCCCTCGGCCAAAGACATACTTAATTTCACCAGTCAACTGGCGGTGATGATAAAAGCCGGCATCAGCATCCGGTCGGCCCTGGATGGCATCGTCGATCAGGTGGAGAACGTTAAGTTCCGCGGCATTCTGGAACAAGTCAAGCGGGACGTGGAGGCGGGCAAGCCCTTTTCGGAAGCGTTGTCTCGGTTTCCGAAGGTATTCAGCCCCCTGTATATTAACATGGTGCGGGCTTCGGAATTGTCGGGTTCTTTCGGAAGTATGTTGGAGCGGGTCTCGGATTATTTGAATCAACAGATAGATACGCGTGCCCAGGTGCGCGGGGCGATGGTTTATCCGATCATAATCGCGATAATGGCGGTATCAACCACGGTGTTCTTACTGACGTATGTCTTGCCGAAGTTTGTCGCCATCTTTGAAGGTAAGGAGGCGGTCCTGCCGCTGCCGACCAAGACGGTGCTGGCGTTAAGCTATATGATGCGTACTTACTGGTATGCGATCCTGGGGGTGGTGGCGAGTCTGGCGTGGCTGTTTTTCTGGGGCATCAACACCGAGCGCGGCCGGGCCTGGTGGGATCAGGTCAAGTTGATGCTGCCGGTTTTAAAAAGGTTATGCCGCTGTTTGTATATTTCGCGGAGCATGCACACCATGGGCGAGCTGGTCAACGCCGGGGTGCCGATGCTGGATACCATAAGCATAACGGCGAACATCTCGGGCAATACGCTGTACAAACGCATGTGGCGTCTGGTGTACGTGGCGGTCAAACAGGGTAAGAAGATATCGACGCCGCTGGTCGGCTGTCCCCTGCTGCCCAAAAGCGTGGTGCAAATGATCAACAGCGGCGAAGAAAGCGGCAAGCTGGCGGAGGTGCTGGGGGACATCAGCGAATATTACCAGAAAGAGTTAAAAAATGTGATTCGTATGGTGACGGCCATGATTGAGCCTTTGATGATCGTGATGATGGGTTTTGTGGTGGGATTTATCGCCATGAGCATTATTCTGCCGATCTTCAAGCTCTCAAGCCTGGTCAAGTGAGTGGATGAGGGTGTGAAAAGGAAAAGGGCGTTTTATTTAGGGTCGGCGGCGCGATTTAGCGAGGCATAGACGTGGTGAAGAGATGCCAAGAAAAATACAACTAAAGCGAAAGAGAAACGAAGGGGGCTTTACGCTGGTGGAAGCGGTCTTTTCGATCATGATCATTGGTTTTGCGGTGGCGGCGTTGATGCTGCTGTTCGGAACGGGGACGAAAGTCACCGATTACGGCAATAAGCTGTCGCAGGCGGTGTTTCTGGCGGAAGAGCTGCGGGCCATGACCGACGACGTGGACTTTTTCGATCTGTTGGGCTACGACGGCCAGATTTATAACGGGGTGGACGCCGGCGGCAATTATCTGCCGGGGGTGGTGGATTATCAACAGCAGTTGATCGTGGAAGGGGTAAATCCTGCCGATATGTCGATTGCGATCGGGGATATAGATATGATTCGCATAACCGCGGTGGTGACGCATCAGGGGAAAGAACTGACGCGTATAAGCTGGCTGCGCACCAGATAGAAAGTTAACAATCAGGAGAAGGAAAAAGCAACCGCCAATAAAAACCGGCAAAATATCTTTCCTGGTGATGCGAAGGATTTACATATGAATTTCAAAGAAGGATTCTTCGCAGCGCCCAGAAGGTCATAAAGGTTAGAGGTGATAGTATGGAATATGCTAAACTACATAAGAGAAAACCCAAAATGGCGCGAAGGCGGCGGGCGGGTTTGTCACTGGTGGAGATTCTGGTGGCTTTGGCGATTACGGCCCTGTTGCTGGCGGCAACGGCGGCGGCGTTCGACGCGGCCCTGTCCAGCTACCGCATCAATCATGACCTGTCGATGGTGAGCATGTCCACGCGGAACTGTTTGTATCAGATGACCGGCACCATCCGGTCGGCCTGGAACGATCCGGCCGTCGACACCATTGAGGTTAATACTGACGGTACGGAATGTTCCCTGGTGGACGCCGCCGGCCGCGATATTATTTATCGCTACGACGCCGGCGCTGGGCAGCTCCAGGTGAACGTGGACGGGGGCGCTGATTGGTATGTATTTTTGGACAATGTCCAGCCGGTCGTGGCGGGGGAGCCGATTTTTTCGACCGTCGCTCCCCAGGGGGGCGACTTTCCCGCGGGCACAGTGGGCAAAGTGGAGATCAAATTCAAAACCGAGCGGGGCAGCGCCCGCTGGACGGTCTCCGCCGCCGCGGTGCCGCGGAATGTGGTCTATGTAAAATAAAAATCGTCACTGAGGATATAGAGATCTCTGTGGATCTATTATGTGAGATAAATACAAAAGCGTTAAAGTCGAGGAGTTAATTAAGTCGGTCAATCAGGATTTCCTGATTAAAAGTCTCCTTTCAAGAATAGAGACGCGAAATCTCGCGTCTCTATTATTTTGGGTGATCAGTTCCTGGTCGATGGGATCGATCGGCATCAGGCTGCCCCGCGGCGGGGATCAAGATTTTAATTTATATTTTTCCCTTCGTGAAGGGGTTCACGCTCAAGCTGCAGGGTTAAGATTACTTTGACCATTATGGGGATTGGCTCTGTAATTACCCCGGTTTGCTTATCGATGATATCATTAGGCTCTATTATAATATCGGGTTTTTCTATTTCGTTAGGTTCTTTGTCGCCTTGAAGGGCCGTAGGAGGGATTTCACCCAGCAGGCGTACAGGTATGGGCAGCTTATTTTTAATAAATTCTTCAGTGAGCCAAGCGGGCAGTTCGTTACTTAAAAAGTTTTTATCACTTTTAAGTTCCCGGGCAAACATACTTCTCTTTTGGGGATTTTGCAGGCCGGCCCAATAAAGCAGTTGAGTCTTATCGATCCCGGCGATTATGGTTTGCGGTTGAGCCGGGTCGTCATTAAAAATCAGATTGATATCTTGGTTGGGATCGGCCATCAAGATATTAACTAGTTGCTTAAACTGATCGTAGGGGGAATTAAAGGCAAAATCAGCGCGAGTGGAGTCCGGATGGGTTCGGTCAATATGCTGAATGTTGAAGGTTCCCAGGAGATTTTCAAGCTTTTGCCGGTCCGTAATGAGATCGCTGCTGGGCAACTGGAGATGCACCAGGTGAAATTGGGGCACTGTCTCTGCGCCGGTTTGCGGTTCTATTACGGTAGCTTGCTGTTGGGGCTGAGGTTCGGCAATTGCCACCTCCTGATCCGGCGTTTGTGGTTCCGGGGTGACAAATGGCGGCAAGGGTCCGATTAAGATGCTGTAAATGATTATCACCACCGCCCCGGTGAGCATAAGCATGGCGGCGGCGGCCAGCCAGCGGCGGCGGCGCAGATGGGTTCGGGGTGCTGTTTCAAAGGGGGGCTGCCGGTCCCCTAAGAGGACGTCACGTTCGAGCTGCAGCTGGATTTGTTCGGCCAGGTCCTCCGGCGCCGGCACCCGGGGCAGTTCGCCGATGATCGCGGAGACCTGCTTGATCTCCGCCAGCAGGCGGCGGGCCCGGGCGTCTTCGGCGAGTCGCCGTTCGACCTTTTCAACCATCTCCGGGGGCAGTTGGCCGTCCAGATACTCGTTCAAGAATTGAACCAAACGTTCATCGTAATTTGAATTATTTTTAACCATAATATTCTTCCGGAGTATCCGTACCGCCTTTTTTGCTTTCGGGTTAAACAGGCCTATGCTTTGCCAAGGCGTACCGCAGACCAAGATTTCGGCTTTTTGTTTACTTTTCCTCCGGTTCCAATAACTTTTCGCGCAGGGCCAGCCGGGCCCGGAACAGCCGAGACTTCACGGTGCCTACGGGCAGTTCCAATATCTCGGCGATTTCGCCATAATCGAGGCCCTCAATATCCCGCAGGACCACTACGGCGCGGGACGGACCTTCCAGGTCCTGCAGGGCCTCCAGGGCGCGTTGGTGCATTTCTCGATTCTGGGCCTGCTCGTCGGGCAGGATATTCTGCTGATCCACCAGGTTCAGCAGGCCATCGGCCTGCCGGCCCAGTTGCTCTGACCGCTGCTGCAGGGAGACAAACCTGACCTTGCCGCCGCGGCGTCGGCGAAAATTGATGCTCAGGTTCATGCCGATACGAAACAACCAGGTGTAAAAACCGGCATGACCGCGAAAATTGTCCACGGACTGCAGGGCCCGAACGAAGGCGTCCTGGGTCAGCTCCTGGGCGTCATCATAATTGTTCACCATCCTCAAAACGGCGTTGAACAACCGATGCTGATGCTTCTCGATGAGCAGGCCGAATGCGGCCCTATCGCCCCTGCGGCAACGATCCAGCAGTATCTCATCGGTTGTTGCCGGGTTGGCGTTTTTCATGTCCTTTTGATTATTTTGACCCACGAACGGCCCGCCGGTTCCAGAGGAAATTTGATATTTTTGGTTTTTCATGGCCCTAAAGTCTTATATATTCTTATCTTGTCATATTTTCCGGTTCAAGTCAACGGCCGATATTTTGTGAGAACCAGGCAGAACAAAGGGGGATGACTTATCAGGTATCCGACCGGTAAATCCCGCCCCGGCCGGCAGGGCCTACCATCTCTAATCGGGCGTAATCATTACCGGAAATGAGGATTTTTACCGATCCGTCGTTGACGATTCGTTCAGTGCCGGGTAAACTGCTGCCATGAGTAAAAAAACGAGCAAAATATACGAAAATCCGCTGATCAGCCGATATGCCTCCCCGCAAATGCTGGAGGTATTTTCCCCGCAGTTTAAGTTCGGCACCTGGCGGCGGTTATGGTTGGCACTGGCGGAATCTCAGGCGGAGCTGGGTCTGCCGATCAAGAAAAAGCAGCTGGCTGAGATGCGTCGGCATCTGGATGATATCGACTTCGACCGATCGACAAAATATGAAAAGAAATATCGCCATGACGTGATGGCCCACGTGCACACCTTTGCCGATGCAGCCCCATCGGCAGGTCCGATTATCCATCTGGGAGCGACCAGCGCCTTTGTAGGGGATAATACCGACCTGATTCAGATGCGAAAGGGTTTGGAGCTAATCCGGGCCCGGCTGCTGCGGGTGATTAATCTGTTGGCGGATTTTGCCCGTAAGTATAAGAAGCTGGCTACGTTAGGATATACCCATTTTCAGCCGGCCCAATTGACGACGGTGGGTAAACGAGCGACTTTGTGGTGCTATGATTTTGTGCTGGATTTGGAGGAGATACAGTATCGGCTGGATACGCTGTGCTTTAGGGGGGTCAAAGGCGCCACCGGTACCCAGGCATCGTTTTTAAGGTTGTTCGAGGGTGATCATTCCAAGGTGCGTTTTCTGGACAAATTGGTCGCCCAGAAAATGGGTTTTGATAAGGTGGCGCCGGTAACCGGTCAGACGTATAGCCGCAAGATCGACGCCCAGGTGCTGGCGGCCCTGACGGGCGTGGCCCAGACGGCCCATAAGCTCAGCAATGACCTGCGGCTTTTGGCCAACCTCAAGCAGATCGAAGAGCCCTTCGAGAAGGACCAGATCGGTTCCTCGGCGATGGCTTATAAACGCAATCCCATGCGCTGCGAGCGGGTGGCATCCCTGGCGCGGTATGTGATCAGCCTGAGCACCTCACCGATGATGACCGCCGCCGGCCAGTGGTTCGAGAGGACGCTGGATGATTCCGCCAACAAGCGTCTGGTGATACCGGAGGCCTTTCTGGCGGCGGATGCCATACTGGTGATTCTGGCCAACGTGCTGGACGGACTAGTGGTTTATCGGCAAGTTATATCGGCGGCGGTGAAAGCGGAACTGCCGTTTATCGCCACTGAAGATATTCTGATGGCGGCCGTCAAAGCCGGGGGCAACCGTCAGAAACTGCACGGTATAATCCGCAAGCACAGTCTGGCCGCAGCCGAGCAGGTTAAATTACATGGCCGAAAAAACGATCTGATCAGGAGATTGCAGAAAGAGCCCGCCTTTAAAAAAGTGGATTTTAACGCCTTGTTAAAACCCCGACTTTACGTCGGCCGGGCCCCTCGGCAGGTGGATGAATTTCTCCGCAAGACCGTGGACCACATTAGGCGAAAATACCGCAAGGTCGCCGACGTAAAAGATGTGGAATTAAAGGTTTAATACCCTGGCAAAACCTGTTAGCAACAGGGATGTCATTTTGAGCGAAGCGAAGAATCTCGACTTTGGGCATATGCCAGACCCTTCGCTGCGGGCAGGGCGACAATCCGACGGTTTTTGTGGGTAAAAGAAACATAGATACCAAGACCGGTCAGGTTAGGCCTTTGCCGGCCAAAATTTTTTTGCCTTGGCAATGCTTAGAATCCGTAAGAATATACTAAAACCGGCAATCGAAAGCAAAGTTACATGCGACGATACAAGGCGGAATTTATTGAGTTTTTGGTAGGGGCGGGGGTGTTGACCTTTGGGGATTTTACCACCAGGAGCGGGCGGCAGACGCCGTATTTTATCAATACGGGCAATTATCGCACCGGGGGCCAGTTGGCACGATTGGGTGAGTTTTATGCCCGGGCCATCAACGAGCATTGGGGCAGGGATTTCGACAATCTCTATGGGCCGGCTTATAAGGGGATTCCGCTGGCCGTCGCCGCCGGTATCGCCTTGAACGCAGAGCACGGACATAATGTGACGGTTACCTATAATCGCAAGGAGGCCAAGGACCACGGTGAGAGAGGCGGCATCATCGGGCATAGATACGACGGCTCCGAACGGGTGGTGATTATTGAAGACGTCATCACGGCCGGTACCAGTTTGCGGGAAACGATGGGAATTTTAGCCGAAAACGGCAACCCACAGGTAGCAGGAGTCATTGTTTCGGTGGACCGCATGGAGCGGGGCCGGGATTCCTTATCGGCGCTTGAGGAGATCAAAGCGGAATTTAATTTTCCCGTCCGGGCCATCGTCAATGTTCGCGAAATAATCGTCCATTTGCACAATCATCCTATCAAAGATAAGGTGTACATAAACGATGATATGAAACAACGTATGGAAGAGTACCTGAGGGAGTATGGGGTAGAAATAATATAGTTAAGAGGTGTTCGGACGATTCAAATATTCTTCCGGGACTCGATAGAGTAAGGGTATTGCGGTCCCGGCTATAAATGGCCGGATTATTGTCAGTAGGTCCCCACAGGACCAGGAGTTAAAAAGTTAATGGCGTCTTTAGCGATAGTGCGAACCGGTGATTCGGATTTTCAAGGGAAATGGGAGCAGCTCAAGGGGAAACTTACATTGGAGACGGCGTTGCTGGAGGATCGGGGGCGTCTGGAGAAGGTGCGGGAAGTTATCGAGCAGGTGCGTTTAGAGGGTGATAAGGCGGTGGCGGACTTTACGGCTGATTATGATAAAGTCATTTTAAGACCGCAGGAGTTACGTATTGAAGCAGCGGCCCTGCAAAAGGCCCATGAGGGGCTTGACAAAGGGCTGCGGGCGGCGCTGCGCAGGTCGATGGAGAATGTGCGAGACTACCAACGGACTATCAAGGTCAAGCAGCCGGCTGATTGGCATCGCGAGGGGGCGCGGCTGGGGGTGCGGTATCGGCCGATCAAACGAGTGGGCGTGTGTGTGCCGGGGGCGTCGGCGCCTCTGGTATCGACGGTGCTTATGACAGTGGCGCCGGCCCAGGCGGCGGGGGTGGAGGAAATCGCCGTCATCAGTGCCCCACGGCCCGACTGCGACAACAGCATTCACCCCACGATTCTTGGTTTATGCTGGGAACTGAAGGTGACGGAGGTTTACCGGGTCAGCGGCGCCCAGGGCGTGGCGGCATTGGCGTTGGGGACTGAACATATCAAGAAAGTGGATAAGATCGTCGGGCCGGGCAGTTGGTGGGGGCAGCTGGCAAAAAAAGAGGTCTATGGTCTGGTCGATATTGACAGTTTTGCCGGGCCCAGTGAGGTACTGATATTGGCGGACGACTCCGCCAACGCCGCCTGGGTAGCGGCCGATATGCTCAGCCAGGCGGAACACGCTCCCGGCAGTGCGGTTTTGCTGACGGATTCGGAAAAGCTGGCTATGACGATGGTCGAAAAATTGGAATCTCAACTGACCCAACTGAGTCGGGCGGAGCAAACACGGCAGTGCTTGCAGGATTACTGTATGGCGGTCGTAACACGGGATATGAAAGAAGCAGTTGATCTGGCCAACGAGTTTGCGGCGGAACATTTACAGATCCAGTGCAGGGACAGCGAGCAAATTGCCGAAAAGATAATCAACGCAGGCGCGATATTTATCGGTTCTTTTACGCCGGTGGCGACGGGCGATTATTACGCCGGGCCCTCTCATGCGCTGCCGACGGGAGGATCGGGGCGTTTTTTCAGCGCTTTGAACGTCAACGATTTTATCAAACAAACGAGTATAATAAGCTACGATGAGCAGGCGCTGCAAAACGCCGCTAACGACATTAAAAGGATCGCCCATGCTGAAGGACTCGATGCTCACGCCCGTTCGGTGACTATTAGAGCCCAGCGCAATTTAACCTAAAAACCTGTAGGGTGGGGCTTGGTCTCGCGCGGCGACTTATGATATGGGAGACAGTTAGTGCCTTTTCGATTTCGCGACAACGTTGAGAAAATGCAGGGTTACACCCCCGGTTTTCAGCCGACCGAGGCTGACGCGATTAAAATCAACACCAACGAAAATCCCTACCCGCCTTCGCCCAAGGTATTCGAGGCCTTGGCTAATCTGGATAGCGAGGCGCTGCGGCGGTATCCGCCGGTGCGGGGGGATGCCTTTCGCCGGACCGCCGCCAAAGTGCATGGCATCGATCCGGAAATGATCGTCTGCGGCAACGGCGGCGACGAACTGTTGACGATATTAATGCGGTGCTGCTGCGATGAAAAGCGCCCCCTGGCGTATCCGATACCCTCCTATTCTCTTTATCCGGTGCTGGCCGAGATTCAGAAGGCGCCGACCATCGAAATCCCCTGGGGCGAAAATTATAGTATTCCCAAGGAACTCTATCAGACCGATGCTGCCCTTACCATTTTATGCAATCCCAACGCTCCCACCGGAACTCTGGTTTCCATGGATGAAGTGAGACAGTTAGCTCAGGCGGTCGAGGGAGTATTAATGATTGACGAGGCCTATGTGGATTTTTCCGATCATAACTGCCTGCCGCTGGTGAAGGAATTTGACAATGTGCTGATCCTGCGGAGCATGAGTAAGGGTTATTCCCTGGCGGGGATGCGGTTCGGCTACGCGATGGGCTCGAGACGGATCGCAGAAGCGATGTTTAAGGTTAAGGATTCCTATAATGTCAATATGGCCACCCAGGCGGCGGCGGCGGCGGCGCTGTCCGACCAGGTTTACTTTCGCCGGATAATAAATAAAATAATAACGGAGCGCGAAAGGCTGATAACAGCCCTGCGGGAGATTGGTTTTGTCGTGCCCCCCAGCCAGACCAATTTTGTTTTGGCGCAGATTAAAGAGCCTGCCGCCCGCCAGGTCTATGAAAAACTAATCCAGCGGCACATATATGTTCGATATTTTGAAAAAGAAGGATTAGATGACAAATTGCGCATTACGGTAGGCGCCCCGCTGCAGACGGATGCCTTGCTGGGTGCCCTGCGGGAGATTATAAACGGACTTTTACAAGATTGAGATCAGGCATATATTTTATTTAAGAAAATCGTTTTCAAGATTTTCTTAAATAATGAGACAGGAGGGCCGATTATGGCCGAAAGAACCGCAACCATCGAACGCGTTACCAAGGAGACAAAAATCAACCTGACGCTCGACCTGGACGGCAGGGGTCAGTATCACATCGAAACAGGCAGCGGATTTTTCGATCACATGCTTAGTCATTTAGCGCGGCACGGGCTGTTCGATCTTGAGTTAAAGGCCGCCGGCGACCTGCACGTCGATGCCCATCATACCGTAGAGGACGTGGCGATTTGCTTGGGAGAAGCGCTGGATAAGGCCCTGGCGGATAAACGAGGGATCGTGCGTTTTGGATGGGCGGCGGCGCCCATGGAAGAGAGCCTGGCCCAGGTAGCCGTTGACATTTGCGGTCGGCCCTATTGTGTTTATCAGGTGCAGTATCAAGCGGATAAGATAGGTGATTTTGACGTGGAGCTGGTGGGCGAATTCTTACGCAGCTTTTCCAACAACGCCAGGCTGAACCTGCATGTCAATGTCCCCTACGGCAGCAACAACCACCATATCGCAGAGGCCATTTTTAAGGCTTTGGGACGGGCATTGGCCCAGGCGGCGGCACGGGACGAGCGCATCAGGGATGTGCCGAGCACCAAGGGAGTCTTGTAGGATTTTTTGAAATATGCTCAACCTGGCGACTCTACGGCGGCTGGCGCGCTAAAACTTGCACTAAGACTGCTAGCGGACCTTATATTCTCGGGATATCTGTAATTCGACCGTTTCAGCCACCGCCGGCGGGATAAAAGGAAGGAAATCACCTTCATCAAAATACAGCCAGCGCAACGAAGGATCCTCCAAAGGCACGTCAAAATGAAAGACCGCTTCCGCCGGTCGATGATCGTCGGTTAATTTCGTTACCTGTACCGTCAGGCCGGTAAGTTTAACCTGTTCGCCGGGCTGGAGTGGATAATCATCGCCTCGAAATAATTTATCCAGGATTAGCGGCATAAACCCGGCTTCGGGCCGTACGGTCAAGGTTTGGGTATCTTTTCTATAAAGCGCCACCGCAGGATATCCCGAGGCCAGAACTCTCACGCGCCGCGGCACCGGCCTGCCTCTCAACTCCTGTATAGGCGGTAAATACAAAATCCCCATCGGATGCGGCGGATTGACCACGATCAGATCCTGTTGGGTAACGGAGTCGTCCATTTCGGTGTTTACGATAAACCGATCCCATTTTTCTTTCGGCCCGAAAGGCATGGTTGATCGTATGACTAACACCAGCGGCGCTAATAGCAAATGAATCAACACCAAAGCAATAGCAAATAGTTTATAGCTTACCCGCTGCCATCGTTGCTTGAGGCTTAAAGAAGCGTTATTAAAGATAAAAATTATCATTTGACTCAACAGCCCCATCGCTCCGATCCCGACAAAAAACAACAGTCGGTCCGAAGCCGTTGTGGCGCATGCCGGAATGATGCACAAGACCATCGCCAGGGTCCAAAAGCGCGCCATTCGGTCTCGACGAAGCAAGGGCCATATCAAAATGGTAAAAATGGTTAAAAAAATAAGGGCAAATCCCCAAAGCCACGCCCGGTTAACATCGGTAAATATCGTTACATCCGCCGGGGGCAGGGCTAATTGAGCCAGCAGTAAAATAGGTGCTTTTTTTATCATCCCCACTATAAAAACATAAGGCTGGCGCAAAGGATCGATATACATACCAAGACCGTCCACCCCGTAACCCAACTGCGACCAGACTATACGCCAAACAATTATGATTAACACGTAAGGCAGAAGAGTTATTAGTCGTCGCAACCTTGTGCCTCGATCAATAAATATCGAATAAGAAAATATATAAGCGAAGGCAGCCACCCCCATCTCCTTGGACAATAAACTCAACATTAAAAAAAGCGGTCCCAATAATATCCCCCAGGCCCATCGATTTTTACGCCAACGATCATGGGCGATGAGGGCTAATACCCCAAAAAATGTGGATATCAGGATATTGCGGTTGGCTAAAAACCCAACAGGCATGCCGTGGGCATCCTCCACCGCCCACATCAGACCCGCCAGGCCCGCCGCCATCGTCAGTACCATAAACCGGCGGTATAACAGCGCCACCGCTCCCGCCAGAATCCCATACCACAAAACGCTGTGTGCGTGCATTAACAACGGACTTTGCGGCCAAAGCTGATAATCGAGCCAGTGCGTTAATGCTGTAAGCGGCCGCCAAAAAGCGGCTTTGACTTTTGGATAAGTCCACCACGGAAGGATGCCGATGTCCATCAACCGTTTATTACGCTCAGGATCTCCGTCGCAAAAACGAAATATATCCAGCCTCGAATCGGAAAACGCGCCGAACCGCCCGGTATCCAGTATGATATGTCTATGGATGTGATCATCCATAAACCAGTCTGCCCCCAACGAGCCCAGGCAAAGGATAATCGCCAGCAGCGCCAGGCCCGGCGGCAAAAACCGGCTGGTTAGACATTTACGAACGCATTTTTTGAAAATTCCCTCTGTGTTGGTTATTGGTTCATTTTTTTGCATGCAGGAATCTCCCCCGCTAATAATACAGGTTCTCAGGCAAAGTGCAGTTCAATGATGTCTTTATCCCGTAGAATATAATCACGGGGGACCTGTTGACCGGGGTATTTATCCTGACCCCAGGCCCGGGCGAAGCGCAGCTTCTCCGCCAACTCGCGGTGCACTTTCAGGGCCAGGTCCAGGACGGTGGCTCCTATGGGCAGGATAAAAGGCTCCCCCATATCAGGCGGCTTACCGGGGATTTTGGAATAAATACGTAAAATACGCAGCTCTCGAAATATCCGGCGGATCAAGTCTTTCAGACGGTCCTGATTTTTCGCCGAGGTGCAGGTCATGTTTATTTTATCCCTGTAAATCTCATGCAGCACCTCGAAATCTCCCTCGTTGGTCAGATCCGCTTTGGTAGCTGCCCACAGGCAGGGCCGAACCATATGCCGATATATAGTTTCATCCGCTTGGGTATCTTCCGGCGGAATCAAGGTCCGTTGTCGCAGAAAATCCAGGCAGATTTCAACCTGATCGGTAACATCGGTGGCCGATAAATCCACCACCCCTAATATCAGATCGCTCTGGCGATAGGCGTTGGTCTGGCCCGGCGCCACATGATCGCGCGTAATGGGCGGCATATCAACCAGTTGAATGGGGATATCTTCATATTTCATCACGCCGGGAACGGGAACGGTGGTGCTGAATGGGAAGTCAGCCACCTGCACGTTGGCGTTGGTCAAGGCCCCGACAATTGAGCTTTTGCCGGAATTAGGCATTCCCAGCAGAACCACCTGACCGCCGACGGGGCCTTTGGGTATATAAAAAATATCTCCCTGTCGCGCCCCGGCCCGGGTCTGAGGCGTGGAGCGAAGCTTGGATAGCCGCCGCTTGATGTCGGCCTGCATGTGATCGGTCCCCTTATGCTTGGGGATCGTCTGCAGCATCAATTCCAGAGCGGAAATCTTTTCTGCGATGGTCTTGGCCTGTCGAAGAAGCTCTTCCGCTTTCTTATATTCTGGCGTCAGGTTGGCCGGCATAATACGGTATTATAATTTATATCACGATGTATTTCAATGTGCTTATGCCTTATAAGTGGAGGGGAAGGCCTGCCTTTGCGGGGCATGGGCATGATTTAAGACTTTATTTTATGTTTGGCTTTTTATTGATCGGCCACATGCCGGGCCACCAGGTCGCCCACTTCACCGGTGCTATAGCCCATCGCCCCGGCGGCCATACTCTTGAGTTTGTGGGCGGTGACTTATTTAACCGCGGTCTCGACGGCGTCGGCGGCCTGTTGCTCGCCCAGCGTCTCCAGCATCATCGAGGCGGCGCAAATACACGCTAAGGGATTGATAACACCTTTTCCCG
>Ga0111186_1041_pt1 | contig 21118 bp, 15 predicted proteins | sample DeeMarSWOR324_28_FD_80243 | JGI IMG/M metagenome (GOLD analysis project Ga0111186, IMG submission 80243) | Phycisphaerae bacterium SM23_30 | reverse complement strand
CTGGCCCGGGATGAGGGATTTGAGGTGAGTATGCTGGCGGCGGATTACGGTCAGGAGGCGGTAGAGGTTCATGAAGGGGTAAGGGTAATAAGGAGTCTGGATTTCAGCAGGGGCGCTTTATCAGGGGTTTGGCGGATCTGGCGGGCGCTGGGACGGGCGGATGCTCAAGTTTATATGGTAAAGACTTTTTCGCCGGGGACGCCGCTGGTGAGGTGGTTCTGCCGGCGTAAGGGACGGGTTTTTATTTATCGCACGGCCCATCGTTATGACTGCGACGGGACCTACATTCGTCGGCGGCCGCTGCTGGGCCGGGCGTTCGCCTGGTCGCTGCGGGGGGCCCGGATGGTACTGGCCCAGAACGAGACGGACGCTAAACTATTGGCCGAGACGGTGGGGGTATCGGCGCGGGTGATAGCCAATGGTCATCGGCTGCCTGTGATAACTCAGCGGCAGCGGGACAAAATTCTGTGGGTGGGCCGCACGACGGAATTCAAGCGGCCGGAACTTTTCCTGGAGCTGGCCCGACAGGTGCCGGGGGAAAAATTCTGTATGGTCTGTCAGCAGGCCACCGAGGACAAAGCATACCGGCAAACGGTGGAAAAGGGAGTTTATACCGCACGTTCCGTTCCAGGAAGTGGAGGATTTTTTTCAGCGGGCGCGGCTGCTGGTCAACACCAGCGACGCCGAGGGTTTCCCCAACACCTTTATTCAGGCCTGTAAGTGCGGCGTACCGATATTATCGTTGAACGTCAATCCGGACGGATTTCTGGATAAATACCGATGCGGGGCGTGCGCCGGGGGCGTTTGGGATTTGTTGGTGGAGAAGCTGAGTCAATTACTCAACTCCGAGGCCGCGGCCGAGTACGGGGCCAACGGCCGCCGTTATGTAGAAGAAAACCACGACATCGCCAGGATCATCGAGCAATATAAAATTATATTTAAGGATTTGGTACGGCAAAACGATATAAGATGCCCATAAAGGTATTACATATCACCGGTAATTTGCAGATGGGAGGGGCACAGGTTTGCGTGAAGTATCTGGCGGAAAATGCGGATCGTCAAGAGATTGAATCTCTGGTATATCCGCTCCGTCCCCAGCCGGTCGAGATAAATATCAATAGCGAGGTGATCGAGGTACCTTATGGCCATTATGATCCGCGGAAGTTTTGGGCCATATTAAGGCTGTGCCGGGAGCGTCAAATTGACATTATTCACGCTCATCTGCACAAGCCGATCATTGCGGCATTGCTGGCGAGCTTTTTTTGTGACGTGCGGGTGGTGATTCATGAGCACGGGCCGATTTTTCGTCGGGGGGTGCAATATTGGTTATATCGGCGGCTGCTGCGTCTTTTGCGGGGCCGGGCGGCGGCGGTGATCGCGGTTTCGCAGGCGGCGGCGGGGCGGCTGGCGCACGCGGCGCGGATTGATCCGGCCCGGATCAGGGTAATACGCAACGCGGTGGATTTTGCCGCTTTTAGTCCCCGCCGGGAGGCGCGGGAGAAAGTGCGTCGGCAATGGGGAATCTTGGAGGATAAGGTGGTGGTGGGATTTGTGGGCCGACTGGACTATGTAAAGGGAGTCGATCTTTTGATCGAGGCCTTTGCTTTGCTTTTGCAGCGGTCAGATCGATATTTCTTATTGTTGGTCGGCGCGGGGCCGCAGCGGCAGGAACTGGAAGAATTGGCGCGGCGGCGGGGAATAGCCGAGAGCGTCAGGTTTGCGGGTTTTTGTGAAGAGGCGTCGCAGGCGATGCAGGCTTTTGATATCGGGGTGGTTCCTTCGCGGCAGGAGGCGCTGGGGATCGCGGCGTTGGAGATGATGCGGATGAAGATACCGCTGGTGTGTTCGGGGGTGGAGGGATTGGGGGAAATTGCGATCCACGAGGAGACGGCGCTGGTGCCGGCAGAGAATAATCCCCCGGAGATAGCCCGCGGCGTGGAGCGTCTGGCCGGCGACGGCGAGCTGCAAAAAAGACTAACCGAGGCGGCGTATCGCTTTACGAAGCATTTCGGCATTGCCGAGTATGTAAAGGCGGTGGAGCAGGTTTATCGGGAAGTGCTCGGGCAAGAGAGTTTATGAGTGGATGGGGATTTGCTTATCCGAAGACCAGGGCGGCGTAGCCGACGCTGTCGGTGGAATCTTGGTTGAATTTCTGGGCCATGATTTCGGCGCTGGTTTTATGGTCGAGCAGATAGCCCCGGGCGGCGCCTAGTTCCCGGGCGGCGGCAATGGCGGCGGCGGCGGCGCCGGCGCCGCAGGAATTAGAGTAGGTCTCGGCGGCGTCCACCAGGCGGTCGGCCTCCATCGCGAGGGCCAGGTCGATAAAGAATTTATCGTTGGTCTCTTTGGCCCAGCGGTGGGCCTGGGGGCCGGTGCCCTGGGGGGTAAAGAAATACGAGGGGCCGTAATGGGTCAGGTCGGTCGAGCCGATGCAGACGACGGATTTTTCGACACGAGCGATGGCGCGGGCGGCGGCCCGGCCTACCAGGTGGGAGCGCTCATTAGGGGGGATCAACAGGGGGACGATCCGGGCGTCTTCAAAGAGGTACTGTACGAGAGGCACCTGCACTTCTATGGAATGTTCCCGCCGGTGGCCGTTGCAGTCGGCGATTATCAGGTCGGGCGCTTCGGCCAGGATAGCGGCGGCTAACTGCTCGTCCACGTCGATGGCGCCTAAAGGGGTTTCCCATGAGCCGGCATCGTAGAGCAGGGCCTGCTGCGTGCGGACGGCGTGGACGGCGCCGAAGATCACGAAGGTATCCGTCGATTCGTTCTGCTGTTTGACGGCGGCGAAGACCAGCCCGGCCAACGCGCCGCTGAAGACCCAGCCGGCGTGGGGGACGATACCCGAGATGATTCGGGGGGGCATCTCGGCCGGGAGGGGTTCGGCAGGCAACATCTGCTCTAACTGACTCCGGCAGGCTTGAGGGGAAGATTCATAAAACTGGCCCGCTACCGCTGTAGTCCGCACCGACATGACCGGCTCCTTTAGCTTATGACTCTGGCAAAATTAAACCGGACTCCGGCAAAATTGCGGTCGGGCATATGTCCGTAAAAAGCTGCCCAATAAGAACTTGCCGCTTAAAAAACATGCCCGACTTCCCTTTTGCCGGAACCTTCGTTGACAGTTAGTTCCAATTGTTTTAGTATGTACGCATAATAACGCGACGATATTTTAACGCCTCGGCGGGACCGAGAGCAAGAATTTTTACCAAAAGCCGGATACCTCACTTACAGCAGGAATTTGAATATGGGCATCAAAGCAACGGAAATGAAAAAAGGCATGGTTTTGAGCGTTGATGGCAATCCCTGTCTGGTGGTGGATTACCAGCACGTCAAACTGGGCAAAGGCGGGGCGGTGCTGCAGACCAAGCTGAAAAATATTGTGGACGGCACGATCACCACCAAAAGGATTCGTTCGGAAGAGACGCTGGAGCAGGTATTTATGGACAAGCAGCCCTACGAATACCTTTATTCCAGCGGCGATGAGCACGTTTTTATGCACAAGGAAAATTACGAACAGATCACCTTGGGGGGTGATTTATTCGTGGACGGGACCAAATACTGCAAGCCCAACACGGACGTGGAGCTGCATTTTTTCGACGGCAAGCCCTTGACGGTGGTGCTGCCGAATTCGGTGGAGCTGGAGGTGACCGATACGCCGCCGGCGATTAAAGGGGCGACGGCGACGAATCAGTATAAAAAGGCCACGCTGGAGACGGGGGCGGAGGTGATGGTGCCTCCTTTTGTAGATCCGGGGGAGATGATCCGGGTCGATACCCGCAGCGGAGAGTATCTGGAGCGGGTGAAGAAATAAGATTGAATATTTGAGCTTTCCGGGGGTAAGCCAAATCCTGTGAGAAAGCGGGGGGATTAAAATGCCAAAACGGACTTTCTTTTGGGGGTATCCGAGTATTTCATAAGAACATCAGGCCGATGATGGTGTCTAATTAATATATTCTGCCGGTATTTGGATAATTTCCCGTTTTTTTGAAAGAAATCAGGGATAGGCGGGTCTAATGACTTCGGTTATGGCGGGCAGCACAATACGTCAGGCGGCCAGGCGGATACGCCCGGAGAGCCAGCTCGAAGAGCAGTTGGCGGAGCGATATATCCGCGGCGACGAGAGCGCGTTTGAGGAGATCGTAGCGTCCTACCAGGGGTATGTGGCCGGTTTGACCTATCGGCTGCTGGGTTGGGGCGGCGATGTCGAAGACGTGGTGCAGGAAGTGTTTTTGGCGGTATTCAGGAATTTGGGTAAGTTCCGCGGGGATAGCAGCTTAAATACGTGGCTGACCGCCATAACCGTGAACAAATGCCGCAGTTGGCGACGTAAGCATTTGTTAAAAATGAAGTTATTAAAAATTGCCGGTCGGCAAAAACAAGCTGCGCCCCCCCGGTCCGACCAGGGTGTGATGAATCGTGAGACCTTTGATCGGGTGCGCCGGACACTGCAAGGATTGCCGGGACACTATCGCGAGGTGATGGTGCTGCACTATATGGAAGAGATGCCCATAACCGAGGTGGCAGAGGTGCTGGGTTTGAGGCGTAATGTGGTGGACGTTCGTCTGAGCCGGGCCCGGGCCCGGATAAGAGAAAAACTGGCCGATTTGATAGAGAAATAGAGATATGGTTGAAGATGACTTAAAACAACTGTTGATCCAGACCGACCGGGCCGCCGGACCGGCGGTGGCGCCTAGAGCTGATCTGGCAAGCAGGATTCGTCATTTGGACCGACGCCGACGCCGAATTACCATGATTTCAGAACCAATAGCTTTGGCGGCGGGATTGATGCTGGCGATGGGAATTTTTTTCTGGACCGGTAAAAAGCCGATCAGCATCGCCAAGCCGCAAGCCGTACCACCTGAGTTAGTACAAAACACGGGTATTCCAGAGGTGCCGACGACTACCCCAGATACTAAGGCGGAGTTGGCTCAGATGAGTTTGGCGCTGGTGCAATTACAGGCGGAGGCGGAGACGCAGATGCTGGTGGTCCGCCAGTTGCGGGCGTGGGAGAGGCAACAGGCCCGGCTGGCCGAGCTGGAACGACAATTGGCGGCGATACCGGATCCTTTGGAGGAGGTGCGCCGGCAGGTGGAGCAGGCGGCCTATACGATGGTGTATCACGCGGACCTGAAGTATAACAAATTGAACTTGAAAGATTCGGCCATTCAAGACTTTCAAAGGGTAATAAAGCTTTACCCCCAAACCAGATGGGCCCAGGTCGCCCAGAACAAATTATCCGAAATTCGCTATAACCGGAAAGGAGCCTTATTATGAAAACACGCACCTTATCAATTACTCTGATCCTGGTGCTATTATGTTATGCGCTGGGTGCGGTTCAGGCCCAAGACGCCGAGATCGAGCAAAAGACCCAGGAAACACCTAAGATCTCCAACACCCGCTACGCGCAATGCCTGTTGGAGGTCCGACAACTACCGATAGAATCGGATACCTTAGAATCGATAATCAATGCTACCTTTTATAATCAAATAGCCAGGAAAGCATTTGACGAATCATCCATTGATTATAATTATGCTCGAAGAGGCGTTTCATTAGATTTTTCCTCGAGTGGAATGGAAAGAGAAAATCATATATTCCGCATATCTATAATTTTGACCGATCGTCCGGGTGAATTTGTCGTCAAGTCCATAGCACAAGAACTGCTGGATGAGACCGTAGCCAAGCTGAAAGAATTTGTGAAAAAAGATTATCAACGCAAGATGGGTCAATTGAATGAGCAGTATGTTTTGGCGCAAGAGGTTTATCAATCAGCCGAAGCCAGATTCACGGCGCTGCAGGCGGAACAGCATGATTTAATCAAGCGTGCCGGCCAGCGAGAGCTTTACCGCAGCCGAATACTCGATGAGATTCGGGATTTGGAGCAAAAGAGGCAGCAATTAGAGATGGAGCAAGCAGGAAGGCAGGCCCGGCAGAGAGCACTGGAAGAGCAAATTGCCAAGATGAGCAAACAAACACAAGTGAAATTATCTGACGATCCGGTTCTGGCGGAACTGGAAAAACTTCTGAAATTTCTGGAGCAAAGACTAGAAACAATTATGCTTATGGAAGAGATGCAGCGGGTAAAAACATCAGAAGTAACTGATGCTCAGGAAAGTGTGGCTTTAACCAAGATTGATATAATTAAACGTCGAGAAGAGATCGGCAAAACGGAGGGCGGTGAATTGCTGGGCAAGTGGAATTTGGAGCTGGCGGATTTGGCTATTCGCGGCGCCGAGCTTGAGGCTCAACTTAATTTTTTGATTGATCGGCTTAGAGGTATTGAACAGATGAATCTTCTGGAAAAGGCGGATCGGTTTGAACGGCTGGAGAGAGAAATATCAACTGCCCGTTCGGCATTTGATCTGGCTTCTCGCGAGGTGGAAAATGTTCGCCGACAGATTGAGCGTACGGGAGAGCCGCAGGTGACCATTCTGGGAGGGAAATAACCTAACCGGGAAAAATAGTAGGGGCGGTTAGTGAACCGCCCCTACGTTAATTGGTTCAAAATCGAATTTTCATTTTGCCGGTTAAAGGTCAGGCATCCCCAAGCTGCGCTTGAGGCTGCCACCCGGGCAGGGATATAAAAGAAAGCCGACCCGTGTTAGGGGGCCGGCTTTTCTTTACCTGTAGGGCGGGGCTTTGCCCCACGCGTCGGCTCTGAACTACCATCAAATTTTATCTGATAGTTCTGCCGGTGTTATTTTGGGCGGCAGCTTCTTCCAGTTGTTGGGGGGTTTTGTAAAATTCCTTACCCTTTTCGGGGCTCATGACAAAGATATCGAGCCATTGAACCCAGCGGGCCCACATATCGAGGATGGTTTCCTTGGCGGCGGGGCCGTGGGCTTCATAGGGGTACATGTAGAGCGAGACGGGTTTATTGAGGCCGTCCAGGGCCATAAACATGCGTTCGGAGTTGATGGGGAAGGTGCCGCTGTTGGAGTCTTCCATGCCATGATACATCAGCATGGCGCCGTTGAACTGATTGGCCCACAACAAAGGCGACATATCGAGATAGACTTCGCGGGCGTCCCAGAAGTTGCGTCTTTCGCTCTGGAAGCCCATGGGGGTGAGGGTGCGGTTGTAGCAGCCGTCGCCGGCGATGCCCGCCTTAAAGAAGGGGGTATGGGCCAGGGCGTTGGCGGTGCTGAAGGCGCCGTAGCTGTGCCCGCCGATGGCCAGGCGGTCGCGGTCGATGTACTGTTTTTTGTCGAGGGCGTCGATGACGGCCCAGAGACCATTGCGGAGATCGCAGACATAGTTGTTGTTCATCTGGCCGGTAGGTCCGAAGATGGGTATGTCGGGCTCCACGATGACATAATCCAGGCGGGTGAAAATATTCATGGAGCGGTTGCTGGGGGCCCGGAAGGTGCCGGCGCCGTCTCTTTGGCCTCTTTGGCCTCCGCCGCCGGCCCCACGGTCATAGGCGGCCTGGCTGTCGTATTCACGGGGATAGAACCAGAAGATGGCGGGCAGTTTGAGGCCTTTATGGGCCGGGCGGGTGACCCGGACCCAGAGTTTATAGCCGTCGCAGCGTTCGACCTGGAGGCGTTCGGTCTCCAGGGAAGTCAAATCCGGGGTGTAATTGATATTACCGGTCAATTTTTTGACTTCATCGGCCTCCAGATCATACATATATGAATCCGGGGGCGTCTGGGTGTTTTGGCGGGTGGTGAAGACAAAATTCATATCATCGCTGGCAGCGCTGAAACGTTCGGTCATATCGTCGCCGGCCTGGCCTTCAAAGATTCTGGTTTTTTTGCCGTTTACGAAGTTATACTTATCGATGTGGGGGGTGTTGCCGGAGTAGAAGATGGTCTCGCCGTCATCGGCAACTTTAACGACCGACATACCGAATCTGTTGGTTTCGGTCATCAAGCTGCCTTCGCGGGGCAGGGTGTAATGGGTTTGGGGATCCCCGATATCAACGCAGATATTGGTTCGGGCGTTATTAGGTTCGGAGACGGTCAAAAAGAGTATCTGACAGTTATCCGAGTACTGGACGCTGTTAATGGGTTTTTTGCTTTCAAAGATCACTTTGACATCGTCTTCACCATAGGGGGGCAGCCACTGCATGACCCGGTCTAACTGCCCTTCTTGCATCTGAGGGGCCTGGCCTCCTCTTTGCATACCGCGTTGGGGTCTTTGCTGTTCTCTCTCGAACTCCCGGACCTCGCGTATTTCCCGGACCCGTCTTCCTTCCGTGCGGGGCGCTAACTGTAGAAAACTCATACCCTTGGCGTCCGGGCGCCAGGTGATGTTTCTTTTCTGAGGGGGGCCTGGTTGTTCCTGGGGTTGTTGTCCCCGCTGTTGTGGGCCCCTTTGTCGCTGACCTCGCTGTTGTTGCGATTGGTCGGGGGTGGTTGGCTGGGTGCCGTCGCGGAGGGGTCGGCTGGAGAATTCGTGCACCGCTTGGCCATCGAGGTTCCAGAGGTCCTCGCGGGAACCAAAGCTGGAGGCGGCGACAAAATAGGAGAAGGGTTTAAGGGTTTGGGTGACGCGGAAGTACTCGCCGTCGGGTGAGGTATCAACGGAACGAATCATGACGGGGTTGCCGATTTTATCCACGCGGCTGTTTTCCAGATCGATGACGGCCAATTGGCCGGTGATGAGAAACTCCAGCAGCTCTTTATCGTAGGGCATTTCGAGGAGGTATTGGTAGGTGCGGGAGGGATTTATGCCCACGCGGTTGACTCTGACTTTAGGGGAGGCGGCGGTGGCGGGGGGTGGGGGTATTTTGCCGGCGTAATCGGGGACGAGGACCGTCTGGATGGCCTTGCCCTGGCGCACCCATCTGAAGGAACTCACCATGGTTGCCAGTACCGGTTGCGGTGTGACGCGGCGGGATTTGCCGGTTTTGGGGTCGGCGACGTAAATGTGGGTGGCGTCTTTGAAGAGGGCGTAAAAGGCCAATTGCGAGCCGTCGGGCGACCAGGTGGGATTGCCGACCCGGGCGCCTTGGGGGACCTCGACAGACACGGTGCGCTCATCCTCATAATAAAAGATGTCAAGGCCGGCCGAGTTGCGGGTGGTCAGGCTGCGGGAGCGCATGGCGGCATAGTCCAGATCGGTTTCGCCCAGGTGCACGTGGGGGCGTCCCAATAGCTCCAGGGACGGCATGCCGTCGCTTACGGTAACCAGGAACTTTTTGCCGTCGGGGCTGATGTTAGTGTAGGTGATGTTTTTGTACCAGGGAGCCGCGGCCGCTTCTTCAATGATCTTAGGCGGTCTGAGGTATTCCTCCTGGTTCAATATGTTCTGTTGAGCGAGCAAGGGCAAGGGAAAGACCAGAAATCCCAAGCACATCAACGCCCACAGCCACATACAGATTTTGGTAGGTTTTGATGGTGACAGCATAAAACATTCTCCTTTCCGAAATTAAGATTTGATTAATTATTTCCGGACGAACCCGGATTGTACGGCAAGATTCGTCCAACTCCTTTTCCATCACGTTAACAAGTGACTAAAACTTTATTATACAGATTCGCAACAGGATTGTCCATATTTTTCCTAAAGTGCGGGCCTGCAAGGGTTAAGATACGATTTTAATACTTTATAAGGGCAATCAAATGTTCAATAAGTACCAAAAACACAATTTTTAAAAGAGATAAGCTACGTTGGAGACATCATACCCGGGCGAGACACCAGCGGCGGCGAATTCAGAGATATTGTTGTCGCTGGCGGGATAACATCGAGTTACATAAGTTACTCAGTATTTTACACTGTTCAATTGACAAAACACTGTTTTTGTTTGATAATGCGGCAAATTGAGGTCAAACATGAAAAAGGCAGCGATACTGTTGATAATAGGTGTGGGAGTATATTCTGTTTGCGGGGCGGACGACATAGAGACAATTCCCAAGCCGAAATGGCAGAATCTGTTTGACGGCCGGACTCTGGTTGGCTGGATCCAGCGGGGAGGCGAGGCCCTTTACCAGGTTGAGGACGGCGCCATAGTGGGTACGACGGTTAAGGGTACGCCCAACAGCTTTCTTTGCACGGAAAAGATTTATGCCGATTTTATACTGGAGCTTGATTTCAAGGTGGACCCGGCATTGAATTCGGGGGTGCAGATTCGCAGCGAGAGTATGGAAAGTTACCAGAAGGGCAGGGTTCATGGTTATCAGATAGAGATTGATCCATCCGAGCGGGCCTGGAGCGGGGGGATCTACGATGAGGGGCGGCGCGGCTGGCTTAATGACTTGACTAAGAATGAACCCGCTCAAAAGGCCTTTAAGCAGGGTCAATGGAACCACTTTCGCATTGTGGCGCTGGGGCCATCTATTAAGACCTGGCTTAACGGGGTGTCGGCGGCGGATTTGACGGATTCCCTGACGCGGCGGGGTTTTATCGGCCTGCAGGTGCATTCCACCAAGGAGGCCGAGCCCCTGCAGGTCCGCTGGCGAAATATCCGCCTTTTAGAACTCACCACCGGCAAAGCGGCATATAAATATGAGGTAAGTAAACCAGGAGAATCTTTGGGGGTCCGCCCGGGCGCCGAGATTTTACTGGGTCGAAGAGGCGATCTTTCCGCCTGGCGGTCTGTTAGAGCGGATGATCCCGCCCTTGGCTGGAAATTTCAAGAGGGGGTGCTGGAGATTGTGCCGGGGACGGGCAGCATAATCACCAAACGCCAGGTCCGTGATTTTTATCTGCATCTGGAATTTAATATCAATGAGATGCCGGGGGCGACCGGTCAGGGCAAAGGCAACAGCGGGGTATATATTCAAAGGCGGTATGAAATTCAGATTCTGGATTCCTGCGGCAAGGAAGATTATAACTCGGGGGATTGCGGCTCGATTTATCGCATCCGCAGGTGCGATGTAAACGCCTGCCGCGAGGCGGGGCAGTGGCAAAGTTACGATATTGTTTTTCGGGCGGCGCGGTGGGATGAACAGGGCGACAAGACGGAAAACGCCCGGATAACCGTGTTGCATAACGGCAAATTGATTCATGATGATGTGGAAATCCCCGATAAAACGGGGGCGGGCCAGCCGGAAGGGCCTCAAGAGGGGCCGATTGAGCTGCAGGAACATGGCAACGTGATAAAATTCCGCAACATCTGGCTGGTGGAGCTGCCGGATTCAAGACAAGAATATCTCAAACAATGTATGGCACTGGGTTCCGGGGCGGCATCCGTTGACATGTTAATCGAAGAACAGAGACGTCTCGATAACACGCCCGGAGCGAAAATGAGATTCGGGATGGTCACCTATTTGTGGGGCCAAGACTGGGATTTGCCGACGCTGCTGGCCAACTGCGCAGAGGCGGGGATCATGGGGGTGGAACTGCGGACCACGCATAAACACGGCGTGGAGCCGGCCCTTACCGCCGAGCAGCGCCGGGCAGTAAAAAAATTGTTTGACGAGAGCCCGGTAACCCTGGTGGGTCCGGGTTCCGACGAGAGGTTCGACGATCCGGATCCGGAGAAATTGGCCCAGGCGATTGAAAGCACGAAACAGTTTATCAAACTCAGTTATGAGGCAGGCGGCAGCGGGGTAAAAGTCAAGCCGGATAGTTTTCATGCGGGCGTGCCGCGGGAAAAGACCATAGAGCAGATCGGCAAATCACTGAATGTTCTGGGTGAATATGCCGCCCAATACGGTCAGCAGGTACGTCTGGAAGTGCACGGTCAATGTGCCCCGTTGCCGACGATGAAGGCGATCATGGACATCGCCGGGCATCCGAACGTAGGCGTGTGCTGGAACTGTAATCCGCAGGATTTGCAGGGCGAGGGGCTGGAGTATAACTTCAATCTCATCAAGGACCGGCTGGGTAAGACGGTTCATATTCGGGAATTAAATGGGGGCGGTTATCCTTATCAGGAACTGGCGCATCTGCTGGCGGCCATGGACTATGACGGCTGGATTCTGCTGGAGGCGCACGGGCCGACTCCCGGAGATCGAGTCAAAGCGATCATCGAACAGCGAAAGATCTGGGAAGAGATGACGGCCGAGGCGCAGCGACGGGTGACGCAAAAACAAAAGGAACGAAAAGTCGCCGTCATCGAATTAACCGACAAAGTCAGAGTGGAAATAGACGGCAAATTATTCACCGAATATTATTTCAAGAAGGTGCCGCGTCCTTATTTTTATCCGGTGATTGGTCCCACGGGGGAGGCGCTTAACCGTCATTGGCCCATGAAAGAGGGAGAAGATGAAGAACACGATCATCCGCATCATCGTTCGCTCTGGTTTACCCACGGCGATGTAAACGGCCACGATTTCTGGGCGGAAGAGAGAGGGTCGGGTAAAATCGTGCACGATAAATTTTTGCAAGTCGGCTCCCGTGACGATGCGGGAGTTATTCAATCGCAGAACAGGTGGGTGGCCGAGGATGGTGAGGTAATATGTACGGATACCCGGACGCATACATTTTACTATCGGCCGGAAGGTTTGATGATGGATTTCGATGTCACGATTTGCGCTTCGCACGGCGCGATCAAGCTGGGCGACACGAAAGAAGGTTCGATGGCGATACGGCTGGCGCCGACCATGCGGCTGAAAGGTAAGGTGGGTCAGGGACATATTATCAACAGCCAAGGCGACCGCGACGGCGATACCTGGGGCAAACGGGCCGCCTGGTGCGATTATTACGGTCCGGTTAAGGGGGAGGTGGTGGGGGTGGCGATCTTCGATCATCCCGAAAATCCCCGTCATCCCACCTGGTGGCACGTGAGGGATTACGGGCTGTTTGCGGCCAATCCCTTCGGGGTGCATGATTTTGAGAACAAACCCCGCAGAACCGGCGATATTACCCTTGCTGCGGGCGACAGCCTGACTTTTCGGTATCGACTGTATTTTCATAAAGGCGATTACCGACAGGGGCAGGTAGCCCGGCAATATCGTATATATGCAGGGACGAGATAAAAAAATTATTAAAACCGGGTTATAAAGCGCTTCAAACAAAGTTTGAGGGCGCCGCCCGTCAGGCACAACAATGTCAAAAATACGTAAAGGCAAGATAAAAAAGATTGATATAATCCGGCTTTAATGTTTAACCGCAAATGCGAGCAATATTGATTGAAAGGTGATAGAGATGAAGAAGATTACCCGTCGAAAGTTTATGAAAGGTTCGCTGGTTTCCGGTGCCGGAGCGGCCATAGCGTCGAGTTTTCCCGGCAGCACCTGGTCGAAAGTACTGGGGGCCAATGAAGATATCCGGGTGGCGGTGTGCGGCTTTAACGGTCAGGGCGGCGGTCATATTAACCGGTTTCGTAATATCGCCGGCGTGCGGGTGGCGGCGTTATGCGATCCGGATAGGAATCTTCTTAACCGGAAAGCAGCCGAATTCGCCCGGCGTAACGAAAAGGTGGAGACCTATACCGACGTACGCCAATTGCTGGAGAATAAAAACATAGACGCCATCTCCATCGCCGCGCCCAACCACTGGCACGCCCTGATGAGTATCTGGGCCTGTCAGGCGGGCAAGGACGTGTATGTGGAGAAGCCGGTATCGCATAATATCTTTGAAGGCAGAAAAATCGTAGAGGCGGCCCGGAAGTACCATCGCATCGTGCAGGCCGGCACCCAGTATCGCTCCGACAAAGGCATGTACGAAACCATTGATTACCTAAATGAAGGGCATGTGGGCAAGATCGTGGCCGCCCGGGGTTTCTGTTATAAACGCCGCGCTTCCATTGGCAAAGTCAAAGGTCCTCAGCCTGTCCCTGAAGCCGTTGATTATAACCTCTGGACGGGCCCTGCCCCGCTGGAAGCGCTTATGCGCGAAAAGCTGCATTATGACTGGCACTGGGTCTGGCCCACCGGCAACGGCGATATCGGCAACCAGGGTATTCACGAGATGGATATGTGCCGCTGGTCGCTGGGGCAGGAACTTGTAGCGCCGCGGGTGATGAGTATCGGCGGGCGTTTCGGCTACGACGACGACGGCGCCACCGCCAACACGCAAATCGGCGTGCTGGACTACAAACCGGCGCCCTTGATCTTTGAAGTGCGGGGATTGCCGAGGCAAACCGGCACTAGCTCAATGGACTATTATAAAACCATCGACATCGGAATTGTAATTGAATGTGAAGGCGGCTACTACGCCGGGGGACGGGGCGGGTACGTCTATGATAATGAGGGCAACAGGATGAAACGATTTCTCCAGGAAGGCCCCGGTCAACACCAGGATAACTTCATTGATGCGGTGCGCTCACGTAAGGAGAGCGATCTGACCGCTGATATTCTCAAAGGGCATATCTCCAGCGCCCTGTGTCATATGGCCAATATTTCTCATCGACTGGGCCGGCATTGTTCGCCGGCGGAGGTGCGTAAGGCGATTGAAGACAGGCCGTTAATCCTGGAGGCCTTTGATCGTTTCCAGCAGCATTTACTTGCCAATGGAGTTGATATAAATCAAACAGGCGTTATCCTCGGACCCTGGCTGGAAATGGACCCCCAGACGGAGAAATTCATCGGTTCCGACGACTACGGCCTGCACCGTTTTGCCAACGAATTAGCAACCAGAAACTATCGTGAGCCTTTTGTGGTGCCGGAAAAGGTCTGATAAATGGGTGACATCTCAGCAGTTTTTCTTACAGGTATTAAATGAAATTCTCTCTGTGCAACGAGATGTTCCAGGGTTGGTCGATGGGGGAGGTTTGCACTACTGCCCGCCGATTAGGCTATGAGGGGATCGAAATTGCCCCATTTACCCTGGCGTCCCATGCCGGTGATATTACCGCGGGGCAGCGAAAGGAAGTACGCCGGATTATTGAAGATCAGGGCCTGGAAACCGTGGGATTGCATTGGCTGTTTGCCGGTCCCGAGGGATTACACCTTACCACGCCTGACGACTTGGTATGGTCCAGGACCAGGGATTATCTGAATACCCTCTTAGATTTATGCGGTGATTTGGGGGGCAAGGTGTTAGTAATCGGATCGCCCCGCCAGCGCAGCTTGATTGAAGGACAAACTCCCGAAGGCGCCTGGAACAGGGCTGTCGAATTGATAGAGTCCGTTCTCGATAAGGCCGAGCAACAGGGTTTGACTTTATGTATCGAACCTCTGGCGCCGCAGGAGACCGATTTCATTAACACGGTTTCCGAGGGTATGCGGATGGTACGGCAGATCAACCATCGGCGTTTTAAGATACACCTGGACGTCAAGGCCATGTGTTCGGAGGATCGGCCGGTCGCTGAGATTATCCGTTCCGTGCGGGCAGAAGACACAGGTCATTTTCATGTCAACGATCCTAACCTTTACGGTCCCGGCATGGGAGAGGTGGATTACGGCCCCATCGCCCGGGCTCTCCAGGATATAGGTTATGACCATTGGCTTTCCGTCGAGGTTTTCAAATATGATCCGGATCCGGAAACGATCGCCCGGCGGAGCATAGAATATCTGGGCGCCTTTTGGCCTGATCATTAACCAAGAAAAAAGGAAATTGTGAAAAACAATTCCACAGAGTCGGGTAGTTTTGCAGAGGCGACGGCGGTGGAAAGAGATCGCCGGTTGTTGAGGGAGGCGCGGGGGAAAGGTTTGCCGGCCACCTTAAGGACGTTCGTGAAATTGTCGGGTCCGGGTTGGCTGCAGAGCGCCATTACCCTGGGCGGGGGTTCTCTGGCGGGCAGCTTGTATCTGGGAGTTTTAGGGGGAACGAGTTTCTTGTGGCTGCAGCCGATGGCCATGATTATGGGGGTGATAATGCTCAGCGCCATCAGCTATGTAACGCTTTCGACGGGGCAGCGCCCTTTTCGAGCGATCAATCAACACGTCAATCCGGTATTGGGTTGGGGCTGGGCCATAGCGACCTTAATGGCGAATCTGGTGTGGGCGTTGCCGCAGTTTAGCCTGGGGACGGCGGCGGTAAGACAAAATCTACTTCCAGGAATGGTGGGTTCCCAAGCTCTGCCGGAGGGAGCAGGCAAATTGCTCGTAGGAGGCGCTATCCTGATCATATGTGTCGCGGTAGTTTGGTTCTATGATAAAGGAAGCAAGGGTATCAAGATCTTTGAGACCATTTTGAAAATAATGGTAGCCGTTATCGTGATTAGTTTTTTCGGGGTGGTCGTCAAAATGAGTCTGGTTGAAGGCATTTTGGATGGGGGGCGTATTCTTGCCGGTTTGATACCCGATTTTTCCCTTTTATCTTCACCGGCGACCACCTTTGACTCATATGTCGCCGCGTTGGATTTGGAGTTTCGGGAATTCTGGACGGGGATGATTGTCTCGCAGCAGCGGGATGTGATGATTACGGCGGCGGCGACGGCGGTGGGGATTAATATGACGTTTCTGCTTCCTTACTCGATGTTAAAGCGGGGCTGGGACAGGAATTTCCGGGGATTGGCGATTTTTGATCTTTCCACGGGGATGTTCATTCCCTTTATTCTCGCGACCGGCTGCGTGGTGATCGCCGCGGCGACACAATTTCATACCCGACCTGCCCCGGGCCTTTTGGGCGAAACGGACGCCAACGGCAAGCCGATTGCTCCGGCTAAAAGCGTCCTCGATAACGCAGCGGCACGGATCAAATTTGAGATAGAAAAGGAGATGCTGTCCGAAGGGATAAGCGCAGAGCGGACTGCGGCGCGGATTAAGGAATTCGAGACCTTGAAGGAAGAGGAAAAATTAAAAAGGATTATGGGTTTGCCGGAGGCTGACAGGCGGATGGCCGCCATGCTGGTCCAGCGCGACGCCTTTAGCCTGGCGCATTCTTTAGCGCCTTTGACGGGAGAGAAGTTCTCCCAGTATGTTTTCGGTATCGGGGTGGTGGGTATGGCGATCTCCACCATCATAATTCTCATGCTGATTAATGGATTTGTAGTCTGCGAGATGCTGGGACTGGAAACCAAAGGCTGGCCCTATCGGCTGGGTTTTTTGGCCCCCTGCCTGGGGATAATCGGCCCTTTCATCTGGACGGGCGGCAAAGCCCAGTTCTGGCTGGCGGTGCCGACTTCGGTATTCGGCATGACGCTGCTGCCTATAGCATATTTTACCTTTTATTTATTGATGAACCAAAAGTCCCTGCTGGGCAATGACATGCCCTGGGGCGGCAGACGCTGGTCCTGGAACGCGTTAATGGCCCTGGCGGCGGGCCTGGCGGCGTTCGGCAGTATCTGGAGCGTCTGGTCCAAAGCGAGCTGGTACGGGATGGGGGCGGTGGCAGTGTTTATATTGCTGGCTTTGGCGGTGCAATTCGCTCGAAGAAAAACTAATCCAACTCCATAGCGAAATAATTTTTAGCGTTGTTGAAGCAGATATCCTCGATCATTTTACCCAGCAGGTCCATATCGCGGGGCAGTGCGCCGTTTTCCACGTCGCGGCCGATCAAATTGCAGAGGATACGACGAAAATATTCGTGCCGCGGGTAAGAAAGGAAACACCGCGAGTCGGTCACCATGCCCACAAAATGATGCAGCAGCGATATACTGGATAAGATATTGAGGTGGTTTTCGATGCCGTCTTTGTGATCGAGAAACCACCAGGCAGGGCCGTACCGGATCTTTGCCGGGTCAGGAGCGGTTTGGAAATTGCCGATCATAGTTGCCATTACCGCATTATTGGCGGGATTAAGGTTGTAGATAATGGTTTTAGGCAGTATTTCGTCGGCGTGCAGACGGTCCAGAAACCTTGCTAAAGCCGCCGCCTGGGGTTGATCACCCATGGTATCAAAACCGGTATCCGGGCCCAGCTCTTTCAACATACGGGAATTGGCGTTGCGCAGCGCCCCCAGGTGAAGCTGCTGCGTCCAGCCGGCCTGATAGTCCATGATGGCGAATTGCACCATCATCTCCGATTTGAATTTGAGCTGCTCTGAGCGATTAAGGGGGATACGCGCGCGGATTTTTTGAAAAATCTCTTCGATCTCACTTTCCGTATAGTCTTCGGCGTAAGCCGTTTCCAGGCCGTGATCGCTGAGCCGACAGCCTCTCGTATGAAAATAACCGTGCCGTTTACAAAGAGCGATCAGGTAGGATGAATATTTTCTGATGGCCACCTCGGCAACCGCCTCCAGAGCGTCGATCCATTGGTTAAGAGTTTCGAGATTTTCCACGGCCAGAGCGGCGTCCGGGCGCCAGGTGGGGTAAACCTTTATTTCAAAACCGTCGCTGCTGATTTTTTGGTGATGTTCCAGCGAATCAAGCGGATCGTCGGTCGTGCATATCAACTTGATGTTCATCTTGCGCAGCAGATTTCGGACGCTGAATTTTTCCGACTGTAACATTTCGCTGCAGAGGTCATAAATCGGCCGGGCGGTATTGGAATTCAACAAACGTTTTTCATTGAAGTAACGGTGAAGTTCCAGGTGCGTCCAGTGATAAAGAGGATGGCGCAGGGTAAAGGGGACGGTTTCGGCCCACTTTTGAAATTTGGCACAGTCGTCGGCAGCGCCGGCGCAATATGGTTCTTCGACGCCGTGGGTTCGCATGGCCCGCCACTTGTAATGATCGCCTTCCAGCCAGGCCCGGGTAAGGTTTTCAAAGCGGCGGTCGGCGGCGATGTCGGCGGGCGGCAAATGACTATGAAAGTCGTAAATGGGCATGCGGGCGGCGTGCTCATGATAGAGAAAACGCGCCGTTTCGGTTTGCAGCAAAAAATCTTCCGTTAAAAAAGCGCTGCTCATCTTGTCTCTCCCTTACCGTGCCTGCCAATCGGTGTGAAAGCCGCCCGGCTGATCGATTCTTTCGTAAGTATGCGCCCCGAAATAATCGCGCTGGGCCTGCAGCAGATTGGCCGGCAGACGTTCTCTGCGGTAACTATCGTAATAGTTCAGGGCCGAGCTGAAAGCCGGCGCCGGAATCCCTAATTCGGCGGCGGCCATGACCGCCCGACGCCAGTTAGCCTGGGTTTTTTCGATGATGGTTTTAAAGTAAGGGGCCAACAGGAGATTAGTCAGAGCAGGCTGCTGCTCATAGGCCTCTTTGATGCGTTCCAGAAAGTGGGCCCGGATGATACAGCCGCCCCGCCAGATCATGGCGATATTCCCGTAGTTTAAATTCCAGCGGTATTCCCGCGCCGCCTGGGCCAGGAGGGTAAAGCCCTGGGCGTAGGTGCAAATCTTCGAGGCGTATAGGGCGTCATGAATAGCCTGGATGAGTTGCTTTTTATCTCCGCTATAGGTTTGGCGGGGGCCGCTTAACTCTTTTGAGGCGGCTGCTCGTTCGTTTTTAAGGGCGGAAAGAAAACGAGCCAGAACCGCTTCGACGATGGTCGGCGCCGGAACGCCCATCTCCAGAGCGGCCCGGCTGGTCCACATGCCTGTGCCCTTCTGACCGGCTTTATCCAGAATAACTTCCACCATCGCCTGGCCGGTTTGGGAATCCGTTTTGGAGAGTATGTCTGCCGTGATCTCGATCAGGTAAGAGTTCAATTCGCCCCGGTTCCAGTCGGAAAAAACCTTATGCATTTGCGCGCAGGTCTTCCCCAGGGCGTTTTTCATCAGCAAATACGCTTCGCCGATCAACTGCATGTCGCCGTACTCGATGCCGTTATGCACCATCTTCACAAAGTGCCCGGCGCCGTTTTCGCCCATATAGGTGCAGCAGGGTTGCCCTCTAACCTGAGCGCTGATTTTAATAAAAATCGGTTCAACCAAATTGTAAGCCTCTCTACTGCCGCCGGGCATTATCGACGGTCCCTTCAGAGCGCCCTGCTCGCCCCCGGAGACGCCCGTACCGATATAATACACTCCTTTTGCTTCTAACGTATGACATCTGCGGATGGTGTCTTGGTAATAACTGTTGCCGCCGTCAATAATAACGTCGCCTTTTTGCAGATGGGGCGTTAACTGTTCGATCACCTGATCCACCGCCGCACCGGCTTTGACCATGATCATCACCTTGCGTGGAATTGTTAAAGCCTTAATAAAATCCTTTACCTCGTAAGCGGCGATGATATTTTTATGCCGGGCTCGTTCGGTGATGAACTGTCGAGTTTTTTTCGCCGTGCGGTTATAGACAGCCACGGTGAAACCTCTGCTTTCCATGTTCAAAACCAGGTTTTGGCCCATCACCGCCAATCCCCACAGTCCGATATCCGCCTTTGTCATGGCTGCCTTTCTTTTATCATTAAAGGTTGTGCCTTATTTTTCCCAGGGCGGCGCCGCGGGTAAATACCTGTCAAACTCATCATTGAGCTGTTGTTCATAAGGACCGGCAAACCGGCCTTTGACGAATTTATCAAAATCCTGCTCGAATAATTTCTGCCAGGAATCTTCTTCGCGTCCGGGCAAGATCGGATAAAACAGAGCCGCATTGATCCGGGCGGCTTTCCGGTCGCCGGGGGCGTCGCCGATCATAAGAATATGGTTCGGCGGGTACTTTCCATGGGCCGCCAACGCGAGATGATCGGTTTTGGAGCCCATTTCCTGCCCGGCGATGACATCGGGCCCGCGGGTAAGATCATGCTCCTGCCATTCACGAATTAGAGCCTCAGTGGGCGTCTGCGAAACCACCACCACGTCGGCGGTGCGGGTGATTTTTTCCAGGCTTTCACGTACGAAGGGGAAAGGCCCCACCCCTTTGACCATCTCGGCGACGGCGGCGTTGACCGCCTCGCTCCAGCGCAAAGCCTGTTTTAATACCGGATCGTCGGTTTTTTGCACTTCTCTTTGCAGGGCGGGATTGCCCAGCTTGGTCTCTTTTTGACGAATTCGGCCGTCTGGCGCACGTATTTACTTACCGCCTGCAGGCGCCAATGCTTGATGATGTTGGGGATAAAGCATTCCTTTTGTTTGATTTCCATGGTGTCAAAGACACAGCCGTCGGAATCGATCCCCACAAAAAAATCTTTTTTCGGCTTAAATTCCTGCAAAGCTTTTACTGCATCAGCCGTCATTTTCTCTCCCGGATATTTATTGCTTAAAGCAAAAATTTCAATCTGAAGCGCAACACCTGGTTTTGCCCCAGAAGACCTCTGCCGGGGTCCGATAGTTCAAACATTTTCGGGGTCGATTATTGAGTAGGTTTAGCGCCTTGTCAAGGTCCGTCTGCTTAATCCGGGTAAAATCCCTCCCTTTCGGAAAAAACTGACGCATCAAGCCGTTGATGTTCTCGTTGGTGCCGCGCTCCCAGCTGTGATACGGACGGGCAAAATAGCTGCGCATCCCCAAACCCCGCCCCCGCTCCTTAAAGCCCGCAAACTCCTTGCCGTTGTCGAAGGTCATCGTCTTG
>Ga0111186_1034_pt1 | contig 22179 bp, 18 predicted proteins | sample DeeMarSWOR324_28_FD_80243 | JGI IMG/M metagenome (GOLD analysis project Ga0111186, IMG submission 80243) | Phycisphaerae bacterium SM23_30 | reverse complement strand
AAGTATTAACGTGGGATCAAATTGCCAAACATACAATTATGCTTTACGAATCTATCGTTAATGCGCCGCCATCCCCAAGCTGCGCTTGAGGCTGCCACCCGTCGGCTATCTTGTGTTGACCAATATTATTTTACCCCACGATCAAAACACGAAAAACCTGATTTACAATCCTGGCAATTCCACTTGATTGCAACAACATCTAAACCCAAACATAAGGCAAGTAAAAAAGCAATTATTATTCTAAGAATATTGCCGAATGTTATTTTAAGTCTGACATCTTCGGACTTACAAGCGGGATACCTGGGTTTCTTAAGTAATTTCTGTTTCATTACAAAGAAACATCTATTCAGTTAAATTCACCTATCTGCCAGAGGTAGAGAAATTGGGGTCCTTGGGCGCGGAGCCCGTAGGGAAGGTCGAGGTTGATTAGAGCGGAGGGAGGATTTAATTGGTCGGCGGAGGCATAAAAGTTGGGTTTGTAACCAAGGGGGCGATGGTAGATGACGACCTTGGCTTTAGTGACGCCGGCGCGTTGTTTGGCGTCGGCGAGGGCATCAGCAGGATAGCCGATTTTGTCAATGAGTTTATTCTCCAAAGCCTGGGCGGCGGTAAAGACCCGGCCGTCGGCTAATTCGAGCAGACGCCGGCGGTTTAGGCCCCGGTCGCGGCGGCCGGTGAGTACGACATCTATAAAGCTGTCGTAGTGATGCATGATTACTTCGGTGAGTACCTTACGTTCCTGGTCGGTAAGATTGCGCAGGGGCGAGCCCATGTCTTTCAATTCGCCGGATTTGATGGCCTCGGCGGTGATGCCGAGCAATCTCATGGTACCGGCGAAACTGACGGTCTGCATGATGGTGCCGATACTGCCGAGGACGCTGCTGGGGGCGGCGTAAATGGTATCACAGGCGCAGGCGAGATAGTATGCGCCGCTGGCGCCCACGTCCAGGACGCAGGCGATGACGGGTTTGGCGGCGTTTTTCTTAAAAGTCAGCAGGGCATGATGCATCAAATCGCTGGCGACGACGGTGCCGCCCGGCGAGTTGATCCGGAGCACCACGGCTTTGACGTCTTTGTCCGCGGCGGCTCTGTCGAGCTTTTCGATAAATAAACTGACAGGATTTTCCCCGGCTTGCAGCAGACCGGCGCTGCTTTTATTGGCCATGATCCCGTCCACATCGATGACGGCGATTTTATCGAAGACAAACAGACCTTCATCGCGAGAAATTTGCGTTTCCTCGAGTTGCTGTTTATCCGATACCGGTCTTATCAAGAGGGCGTTGCCGCCGCAGCCTGATATAATTGCCAACGATAGAAACAATAAAACTATGGTTAAGCCATGATCATTATTCATAATTTGCGCTCTACCTTTTCACATAAATTTAAGATCTGGTAATCATATATCCGGACTCCCGCCTGCGCGGGAACGACAGGCTGGGAGGGCAAAGTCCCACCCTGCAAAATACATTATTTCTAAACTCCGGCGGTTTGGACGTACTGCATGCGGGCTTCATGGAGGGCCAGGGCCAGTTTTTTACTTTCGTCATCGGATAAGTTGCCTTTAGTTTTTTCCTCCAGGACCTCCAGCATATCGATATGATGCTTGGCCAGGTCGAGATTAACTTCCGGTTTTTTGCCCTGGGGATCGCCAAACCGGCCGAGACAAAAGTATATCTGAACCAAGAGGGAATTAACCAAGGTAGTGAAATCAGCAGGGGGTAAAGGGCCGCTCGGGGGTGCTTGATCGGCAGATTCGGGGGCGGTTTTTTGCTTTTCGTCCTCGCGGAATTTTTCTTTCTCGCGTTTGGCCTGGGCTTTCCAGTCTTCATCAGAAACGATTTTTGGTTCTTTGTTTTGATCATCGGTCATGAGGAATTCTCCGTGGTTAACTGCAGTTGTCTGGTTTGCTGTAAAATCAACTCGGCAGCGGCGGCCGGGTCGGGCAGTTGAAGTTGGGGATAGGCCAATTTTTTGGCGGCGGCGACGAGACCGACAAACATCGGCTGAGGATTTAAGGGCCGGGAGGTCATACAGGGATGGGCCTGGGTGCCGATAAAATAAGGATGATCAGGCAATTCCAAAATCTGCATGATAGGTTGATTCGGGGCTTTGCCGGAAAATATCATGCCATTTTTACTCAGGGTATCGATGTATTGCGGATCGACCTCAAGACGATGGCGGAAGCGCATATGGGTTTTTGGTTTTTGGCCGAAGAGCCGCCAGGCCACGGTATCGACAGTCAAGTCGATGTCTTTTCCTCCAAGGCGCATGTTGCCGCCCAGGCCTTCGATTTTTTTCTGTTCCGGGAGAACACTGATGACCGGTTCATCGGTGTCGGGTTCGATCTCGGTGCTGTTGGCTTTTTTCAAACCGCATACATTACGAGCGAATTCGATGACCGCCATTTGAAATCCGAAGCAGATTCCCAGAAAGGGGACGTTATTTTCGCGCGCGTATCCGATGCAGGCGATTTTCCCTTCGGCGCCGCGCACGCCGAAGCCGCCCGGAACAAGCATACCGTGTAAGCCGGCGAGTTTTTCGGCGACGTTGTCGTCGTTGATGTCGGTAGTGTCAATCCAGCGGATATCAACATCGGAATTCAGATGGACGCCGGCGTGATCGAGGGCGTGAATAATACTGGCGTAACTGTCGCGGACGGTGGTGTATTTGCCGGTGACGCCGATGGTCACCTTGTACTTTAGGGCTTCGAGGCGGTCGAGGAAATCGCACCATTTGAGCCAGGCTTTGCGTTCTTTACGTAAATTGATCCGCTGCTCGAGTTTTAACAGGCGAATTACCTCAAAATCATAACCGGCTTCCCGTAACATACTGGGTATGATGTAGATGCTGTCGCAGTCGTGCATACTAAAGACTCTTGCGAGGGGGACATTGGTATATTGTGCGATTTTTTGCCGGACCTTTTCGGTGACGGCGCGGGCGGAACGGCAAGCGATAATGTGAGGCTGAACGCCCATTTCCATCAGGCGTTTAATGCCCAATTGGGCGGCTTTTGATTTTTGTTCGCCCAAGGTGGACGGTTCCAAGACATACGTCAAGGCCACAAAACAAACGGAATTGGGGCCTTCTTCGTAGGCCAGTTCGCGTAGGGCTTCGATGTAGTAGGCGTTTTCGACGTCGCCCACGGTGCCGCCGATCTCGACGAATACCACGTCGGCATTGCTTTTGACGGCCAATTCCCGCAGGCGCATTTTGACCTCGCCGGTGACATGAGGGATCATCTGGACGTCACGGCCGAGATATTCGCCGTGGCGTTCCTTCTCCAAAACACGAGTGAAAACCTGACCGCTGGTGGCGAAATTATCGCGGGTAAGATTAAGATCCAGCATCCGCTCATAGGTGCCGAGGTCCATATCGCATTCCATGCCGTCGTCGAGGACAAACACCTCGCCGTGCCGAAAGGGATTCAGCGTCCCCGAATCGATATTCAAATAACCCTCTAATTTGATGGGGGCGACTTTGAGTCCCTTATCCTGCAGGAGTTTAGCCAGGCTGGAGGAAAAGATGCCTTTACCCAACCCACTGATGACGGTGCCGACTATAACTACATAGCGACACCGACCGCGGATATAGCCGTCGGGCATGGGGGTATAAAACTCGGATTCATCGGACACATCACTCACACTGGCTAAAAGATCATCGCTGTTCAAAACATATTCCCTTATGCTTTTTTATTCCTTTTTTTCATCCCAGCAATTATTACAATTAACAATTATTCGTCTGGTTTTCAACTTTTTACTACCCATCCGTTCACCGTGCGGGCAAAAAGTTACCTCCGCTATCCGAATATAGCAAACGTTATTATTCTATATGGCATTTCAGAGCAATGGCGGGCTAAGAGCCCACCCTACTCTAGGTTCTATCTACATCCCTTCTACGGTTGCTTTTTGCTTAAAGCGTCGGACGAATTCGGCGTATTGTTGGGGGGTGTCGATGCCCACGGAATCGTGTTTGACTTCGGCGACGGCGATGACCAGGCCGTTTTCCAGGATCCGCAGTTGCTCAAGTTTTTCGGCCTGCTCTAAGGGCGTAGGGGGCATCCGGCTCAACCGCATTAATACCTGCCGACGATAGGCGTATATTCCTATATGTTTGCGATAAATATCGGGCGCAGCAGTGTAATCTCTATCGCGCTGATAGGGTATAGGCCAACGGGAAAAATACAAGGCATGGCCCTGCCGATCCAACACCACCTTAACAATATTTGGATTATTGACATCATCACCAGGTTCAAAAGGAGCGGCCAATGTGGCCGTATCTGCCCGGGGGTCGGTTTGCAGCAGTTCGATCAAGCGATCTACGTTAGCGGGGTCGATCTCCGGTTCGTCGCCTTGAACATTGACAATAATCTCAGCCTGAAGACCAGCAGCCACTTCGGCTATGCGGTCGGTGCCGCTGAGATGATCCGAGCGGGTCATCTGCCAGGGGGCGCCGAAACGATCACAGGCCTGTCCGATCCGCTCATCATCCGTGGCGACTAAAACCGCATCCACCAGAGGGGCCCGGCTCACCTGCTCATAAACATGCTGGATAAGGTATTTCCCTGTCTGATTAGCGAGAAGTTTGCCGGGGAACCGAGTAGATGCGTACCGGGCGGGAATTATCACTATATTGCCCAAAGCAACACCTATTATTTGCAGATTTTAACCTTAAAAATTGGGCCAATTACTGCGGATTGATGATACCGGAGCTTAATGACAATGTCAAAAATTTATCCGGTCCGGCTAGATTTTATTATACCAAGCTGTAAACCTTTTATTTACAATAATTTAATAAGATACGTGATAAGAAGCCACACAACAATCACAAAATTTGTTATCTTTCACGGGGAATTTGTTATATACCAATTATTCCATATGTATGGATTAGGAGTTTTAGGTAAAATTTAAGGTGATGATTTTTTACCTTATTTATTTTTTACAACAAGGGGGATTTGATTGTAATTCATTATAATACAAATATTTATAGATATTATGTCTTCTTCGGCGTTGAAAAATAGCAACGAGTTCAAATACAAATGCCCCCAATACTTCTACCTTTTTCGGCTTTAAGCTGGCATAGGTCGTACGGAATCAGTAAGTTACAACCATCGATGAAAAACCTTGTTATTACAGAACCTTTGGCATCGGCTTTGCTTTTTTAATTTAATGAGCTTTCATCCGGCGGAGCAGAATGAATCTGTCTTTTAACGCCCATGAGTAAGTAAACTGATAAGGTATGAACAACAAGGGATTTATAGAAAGAAGGGCCCACCGACGTCTGAATATCCGTCTGCCTTTAAAGTTCAATAAAGAGGGAATTGGTAGGTCCAATATCTTTCGTAATATGACGATCAACGTCAGCACCGGCGGGGCTTATTTTGAAACTACCGCCGAAGACATCGAGGTTGGTGACAGGATAGCTCTAGAAGTGGAGATACCCTCGGGTGACGCCCGTTTTCCCCTGCAGGGAAAAATAGTTACGGTGGGCGAGGTTGTGCGTCGCAGCATTATCGAAGATCAGCCAAATAAAGACGGTCTGAAATTCTCCCGTTACGGCGTTGCCGCCCGGTTCCAGAAAGATTTGGATCTGCAGTTTTGACGGGGTACCGGCCCCTGCGCCGGATGAATTGGAAGCTTGACCATTTCTTTAGTGCGACATCTATAATAATAGCAAGGGTTTATTGTCAAACTGCCCCGGATCATGCGGGCGTTTCACACTATTTTGACCTATATATAACCAGCGCGGCCGACACCGCCGCGGCCCAGCAAAGGAGGTTTTGTAAAATTGCTCTTAATTAACCATGAAGGGCCGATAACTACAAATTAAATTATTAGTGCTATAAAAGGCGAATATGCTTGCCAAACTTAATTGCTGTGAGTTATAATGGTGGTACGTAGAACGGCGTCACGGATGACCCAGGGCAGAACAAAAGAAGTTGTTAATTAGGTTAGACACATGGATATCTCACGCACCGATCAATCCGTAAAAGAATTGACCTTTTTTATCTACAATCGCCCCATGCATCCGGAGCTGTTCAATATCTATAGTTCGCGACAATTTTTTCAAGGCGACTATGAAGCTATTATCTGGATAACCGGCTGCGGACATGTGGTGAGCGTGTTCAGCGGCCGAGAGAGCCTGACCGAGTTGATCTGCCCGGCGGATCAAATGCTGCCTAAGCGGGGATTACTGGAGCAATTCACCTTTCGGGGAGAAAAGAGCCATCAGTGCCACTGGGCGAAAGGTTACCGGTATTTCACGAACTTTCAAATTGAAACCATGAGCATCAATCTCTTCCGTCAGTATTATAACGACCTGACCGCCGCGGGCAGAAAGCGGGGCATGTTTGTTTCGTTTCCGCAGTGGGCTCGGGGCCCTTTGATCCCGTTTAGTTATCTCGATTACGAAGCCCGACACAAAGAGCTGCAACTGCATACCTACCACGCCTTCCCCGATCAGCACACCATTTTGAAAACGCAATCGCTCTTTGAATTAAGCAAACGAAAAAAATAGCGTTTTCGCCAATTTCCCGACTCGACTCGGCGCTCACTTATATTAAATCAACCAACCTAAGTGCATTTTCATTACCAATCTTGCCAACCACCAATGCTCATTACAGAATTTAAAATCAACATTGGAACATCCCAGTTTAAATTTAATCATATAATCATGAACAATCTTTTCCTGTCTTTACTTGAAACGAATTGATTATGCAGGTATAATAAATGTGTTGTATTAACTGAGATACGAGATAAACAAAGAAAGCTTCATATAAATTGACAGTTTGGATTCCCGCCTGCGCGGCAATGACAGAGGGTGGTGCATAGTTTGGCAACAAGCCCCAACGCAGGAATGACAAAACTAGTTAACACCTTTTGCAGTCAACCGCACTAGAGAAGGAAAGCGTAACTCATGGAAGAGATACTGGAAAAGCTCACCGACGCTCAACGTCGGGCGGTAACCCATATTGATGGTCCTCTATTGGTATTGGCCGGTCCCGGCAGCGGCAAGACCCGCGTGATCACCTATCGAGTGGCCTATTTGATTGCAAAGGGTATCCCCCCCAACCGCATATTGGCTATCACCTTCACCAACAAGGCGGCGGAAGAGATGCGCCGGCGTTTGGAGGCTATGCATTTGCCGCGGGGCAGCACGATCTGCACCTTTCACCGTTTGGCGGCCAGGCTGCTGCGGGAGTATGCCGAGCGGGCGGATCTCTCAAAAAACTTCACTATTTACGATGAAGCCGATCAACTCATCGCCATGCGCGATGCCTTAAAAGCCCTGGAGCTTGACAGTAAAAACTTCCCCTCCGGCAAAATGCTGACCCATATCAGCAACTATAAGAACGATTTGGTGACTCCGGAACAATTAGCGCAGCTGCCTCAGGATTTTGTCGGCGGCAAGCTGGTGGAAATATACCGGGCCTATCAAAAGCAGCTCGAAAAAAACAATGCCTTGGATTTCGACGATCTGTTAATGCGATTGGCGCTGCTTTTGCGTGACGATACAGAACTGCGGGATCGACTCAACGAACGTTATCAGTACGTACTGGTGGACGAGTATCAGGACACCAATCACTGCCAATATCAGATAGCCCGGGGTTTGACGTTAAATCATAACAATTTATGCGTGACGGGTGATCCGGATCAGTCCATCTACGGCTGGCGGGGGGCGGACATTGGTAATATACTTGCGTTCGAAGAGGACAATCCCGAAGCGGCGGGGGTGCATCTGGAGGAAAATTTCCGCAGCACGCCGGAAGTATTAAATCTGGCTGACAGCTTGATCCGCCACAACGTGCAGCGCAAGGAAAAGCAACTATTCACATCCAAATTATCCGGGGCGATGCCGGAACTGGCAGAATATGAGGACGAACGAGCGGAAGCACATGGAGCGGCGCAATATATCAAGGAAAAGCGACATGAGGGCTTTGAATATCGACAGATGGCCTTGTTTTATCGAGTCAATTCCCTGAGCAGGGTCCTGGAAGAGGCTTTGCGGCGGGAACGCATTCCCTATCAAATGGTGCGGGGAGTGGAATTTTACCAGCGGCGGGAGATCAAGGACGTTTTAGCTTATCTACGGGTTTTAGTAAATCCGTCGGATCGAGTATCACTGAAACGAATTATAAACACGCCGGCCCGGGGGATCGGCAACGCAACGGTAAAACGCCTGTTTGACTACAGCGAGAACGCCGGCAAAGATATCTGGCAGGTGCTGGCCGAAGCCGACCGGCTGGAGACCATCGGGGCAGCGGCAAAAACCAACGTAAAAAAATTAGTCCAGATGATCCACTCCTGGCAGGTTAATACTGATAAGCCGGTGGTCGAGATTATGAAAATGGTGTATGAACAAAGCGGGCTCAAGGCGATGCTGGCGGCGGAAAAAAGTGAGGATCCGGCGGCCAACGTGCAAGAGCTGATAAACTCAGCAGTGGATTATGACAGCAGAATCGAAAAACCCGCGCTGGACGATTATCTGCAGCAGATCGCCCTGGTCAGCGACGCCGATGCCTATGATGAGCAGGCGGGCGCGGTTTCTCTGATGACCTTGCACACGGCCAAGGGGCTGGAGTTCCCGGTGGTTCTAATCGTGGGAGTGGAAGAAGGTTTGATCCCCCATGCGCGGAGCGCAGAAAACGAAAAGGAAATCGAAGAAGAACGACGATTACTATTCGTAGGAATAACGCGGGCCCAGAAAAAACTTTGCCTGAGCTACGCATCTAATCGCACGTTTCGAGGAACTCGTCAGGCTACCATACGCTCAACATTTCTACGCGGCCTTGAAGGCTTGGTTTTTCGCCGGGAAATCGAATATGAACCAGATCATAATTTAAACGTCGCTGATGACTTGGAAACAGGGCTAACCGGTAACGAACCACTGAGTTTCATTCGGGGCCAATTGGTTCGACACAGTAAATTTGGCCTTGGACGGATTCAAGAGGCGATCGCCAGTCGCGATCACCCCCGGGTAGTGGTGCGCTTTAACGCGGGCGGTCAAAAGACCATCGAACTTAAATACGCCAAACTGGAAAAGCTGGATGAGTAAATGAGTGGATGAGCGAATCAGGAGATATTATCCACGGATTACGCGGATTTGCACGGATTAAGATTTAGCAGGGTGGGGGTTGCCCCGCCGCCCCGCCTGCACGATCAAAATGGCCGCAGCACGTTTTTATAAGTTGTCTCTGACTGTGAATAAAAAAATTAGAGAGAATTGAGGGGTAGTAAAATTGGGGAATTGCTCATAGAATTAGGATTATGTTGGAGATAGGGAAAATTAAGCTGGAGGCGCCGATTATTCAAGCGGCGATCAGCGGATACAGTGATCGAGCAATGCGCGAGCTGGCACGGCAGTTCGGGGCGGAGATGACCTTTTCCGGGTTGATGCTGGATAAATCGGTAGTGCATCAGCGGATGTGGCGACATGTTTCGTTTATAAAGTGCACATTTTGAGGAGACTGTGATGATAAAGGATTTAATATTAAAGAATCGGAGTTATCGGCGTTTTGACGCAAGGGCGGCCCTGGAGGAACAGACGCTGCGGGAACTGGTGGATTTGGCCCGGCAGTCGGGGTCGGCGGCGAATATGCAGCCTTTGCGATATATACTCAGTTGGCAGGCAAAAAGAAACGCCTTAATTTTTCAACATCTCAGATGGGCGGGGTACTTGGAAGACTGGGACGGTCCCGTAGAGAATGAACGACCCACCGGTTACATCATTATTTTAGCCGAAGCCGGTAACAAATTTGTAAATTTCGATGCAGGGATCGCCTGCCAGAGCATGCTGCTGGGGGCGACCGAGCGGGGGCTAGGCGGGTGTATGTTCGGCTCAATTGACCGAGAAGAATTACAACGAAAATTAGCCATTCCTGCAGAGTTTAGCATTGTGCTGATTGTGGCCTTGGGAAAACCGGTGGAAAAAGTGGTGCTGGAGGAGGTGGGACCCGACGGCAGCATTAAATACTGGCGCGACGAACAGGCGGTGCATCATGTACCCAAACGTAAACTGGATCATATTATTATGGATTTATGAATAAACATAAACTAAGACTTTATAAATATACAATTGTAATGCCTTTGTTAAATGTGATACTTTGAGTTCTAATCAAAAAATAACTTGACATGATTGACAACGTTTGAGAGAATTAATGTTTTGAATATATATAAGTATTACTTTTGATAAAGGAAAATGAAAAGCCGGCAAGGCACATGGACCTGATAAAACATCACACTATTAAAGCCGAAGAAATGGCTTTGATCCAGCAGAGCCGCGACCGGGGGAGTCTATGGGGTTGGCGTCAGCGGTTGGCCCATATTGTTCTGAGGCCTTCAGCGTACACTTAAGTTTTTTTCCATAAACAAGTCAAGATACATGCCGAAGCGGTGATAATTCGGTATCAAGGGGCAATATTTTTAATTTGAAACAGCAAACAATATATTATTAAGGAAAAAATGTCGGAAAAAGTCGTCATTATGGGAGCGGCGGGACGCGATTTTCACAACTTTAATGTTTGTTTCAAAGACAATCCACGTTATGAAGTGGTGGCTTTTACTGCCACTCAGATACCGGGGATTGACGACCGTCGATACCCGGCCAAACTTTCGGGAAATTTATATCCGCAAGGCATACCCATTCACCCGGCGGATCAGTTAGTGGAATTGATTAGTAAACACCGGATAGATTTGGTGGTGTTTTCTTATAGTGACGTTCCTTACACAGAAGTTATGCATAAAGCGGCGGTGGTTAATGCAGCGGGGGCCCGTTTCACCTTACTCAGCGCCACTAATACGATGCTGCCTTCACAAAAGCCAATTATATCAGTCTGCGCTATCCGCACCGGCTGCGGCAAATCGCAGACGACCCGCAAAGTATGTCGCATTATGACAAATCAAGGTAAGAAGGTGGTAGCCATCCGCCATCCTATGCCCTATGGTGATCTGGAGACCCAGGCGGTGCAGCGCTTCGGCTGTTATGAAGATTTCGCCAAACATAAATGCACCATTGAAGAGATGGAAGAATATGAGCCGCTGGTGGATCAAGGCATCGTGGTCTATGCCGGAGTGGATTACGGCGCCATTCTTGAACAAGCAGAGCAAGAAGCAGACGTCATCGTCTGGGACGGCGGCAACAACGATACTTCTTTCTATAAGCCCAACGTTCAGATAACAGTTTTTGATCCGCATCGGGCCGGACACGAACTGTTATATTACCCGGGGGAAACCAACATGAGGTTAGCCGACATTGCCGTTATCAATAAAGTGGATTCGGCCGACGACGAGCAGGTGCAAGCCGTGCGCCGAAATATCAAAATACACTCACCTCAGGCTGCTATAATATTAGCGGAATCACAACTGCAGATTGATAATCCCGAACAAATCAAAGACAAGCGTTTGCTGGTGGTGGAAGACGGCCCAACGCTAACCCACGGAGGAATGACGTTTGGGGCCGGAGTCGTAGCGGCCCAACGCAACCAGGCGGCTGAACTGGTGGAGCCCAAACCCTATGCCTGCGGCTCCATAATCGAAACCTATAATAAATATCCCCATATGAAGACGATTCTGCCGGCGATGGGGTATAGTCCCGCCCAGATTCGTGATCTGGAATGCACCATCAATAACGCTCAGTGCGATATGGTTCTTTTTGCTACTCCCATTGACTTGCCACGAATCGTAAATATCAATAAACCGGCTATACGGGTACGCTATCAATACCAGGACCACTGTGAACCTTACCTGGAAGAGGTGCTGCTTTCGGCATTGCGCCAACGCAAGCCATAAGCTCCATAAATACAACAACTTAAACTGAGGCCAGACAACAGATGAACGAAGAAGCAAGGGATTTTCTTTTTTCAACCTCCGAGAAGCCCAACACGATTATCAATCCCGATAAACCCAGGCTGCTGGTGGCTTTGGGCGGTAACGCCCTGATCGACAAAGAACAAGAAGGAACGATTGCTCAGCAATTTGAAAACTTAAAAGTGCCGATACTGCAACTGGCCCGGCTCAGCCGCGACTATAAACTTATTATCACGCACGGCAACGGCCCTCAGGTGGGTAATTTGTTGCTGCAACAGGAAAGTTGCGACCAAGTGCCCAGACTGCCGTTGGAGATTTTAGTCGCACAAACCCAGGGACAAATTGGTTACATGATCGAATCAACCCTCGACAGTGAACTGATGAGATTAGGAATCATTGACAAACAGATTGTATGTCTGATTACCTATGTGGTGGTGGATGAAAATGATCCGGCCTTTTTTCAGCCCAGTAAACCTATCGGACCGATTTATACAAAAGAACAGATCGGTCGGCTTAATCATCCGGTTCGTATGACCGCCAAAGGCTATCGCCGCGTAGTGGCCTCTCCGCAGCCAAAAACGATTGTGGAAAAGCACGAAATCAAATCTTTGGTCGATATGGACTATATTGTTATTTGCGGCGGCGGCGGGGGTATCCCCGTGACCCGGGGAGGGCGGAGATTTTACGGTATGAACGCTGTGATCGATAAAGACCTGGCCAGCGCTAAACTGGCTGAAGAAGTCGGAGTCGATATTCTTTTGATGGCCACCAATGTTGAAGGGGCCGCCATCAACTACGGAAAGAACACTCAGCAAATACTGCACCAGGTGAAGTTATCCGAAATAGAACAATATCAAAAAGAAGGACATTTTCCGCCCGGCTCGATGGGCCCCAAGATCGAGGCGGGGCTTCGTTTTTTACGCGGCGGCGGAGGGCGCAGCATTATCACCTCCACGATAACCATTGAAGAGGCCGTGGCCGGTCGGGCCGGCACCATAATCACACGATAATGCGCATTTACATATTTTACAGAAAGGGTAGCTGATGAAAACGCAAATAGAAATGAAAACCCAAGATTTTATTGCCCTCGAAGAAGAATACGGCGCTCATAATTACCATCCGCTGAACGTGGTTTTGACACGCGGAGAAGGAATATGGGTCTGGGACGTGGAAGGGGTAAAATACCTGGATTTTCTTTCTTCCTACTCGGCGGTCAATCAGGGCCACTGTCACCCTAAGATCGTGGCGACCTTGATCGAGCAGGCACAGAAGCTTACCCTGGTATCTCGGGCTTTTCGCCACGATCAGTTGGGTCCCTTGTATAAAGAACTCTGTGAACTGACCAACTCCCATATGGTGCTGCCCATGAACAGCGGGGCCGAGGCAGTGGAATCATGCATCAAAGCGGTGCGCAAATGGGGCTATAAAGTTAAAGGCGTCCCGGAAGGCAAAGCGGAAATCATCGTCTGCGAAAACAATTTTCATGGACGAACGATCGCCATCGTGGGCTTCAGCACCGAAGCGCAATACCGCGACGGGTATGCTCCCTTTACGGGCGGTTTTAAGATCATACCCTTCGGCGATGCCGCCGCCTTTGAAGAGTCCATCACTCCCAACACCGTGGCTATCCTTCTCGAACCCATCCAGGGCGAGGGCGGCATTATCATTCCGCCGGAAGGTTACCTCCGCCAGGTGCGGCAAATCTGTAACGACAAAGGGATCGTTATGATCACCGACGAGATCCAGACGGGGCTGGGTCGAACGGGGAAATTGTTGGCGGAAGAATATGACGGCATCGAAGCGGATCTGACCTTAATCGGCAAAGCACTTTCCGGCGGACTTTACCCCATATCGGCGGTGCTTTCCAATAAGGAGGTGCTGGGCGTTTTTCAGCCGGGCGATCACGGCAGCACTTACGGCGGCAATCCCCTGGCCTGCGCCGTGGCCCGGACGGCCCTAAAGGTGCTGATTGAAGAAAAAATGATCGAAAACTCGGCCCAGATGGGCGCCTATTTCCTAGAGCAATTAAAACGCATTAACAGTCCCTATGTCAAAGAGGTACGCGGTAAAGGTTTGATGATCGGGGTGGAATTGAAAGCCGACGCCGGCGGGGCCCGACGCTTCTGTAATAAGTTAAAAGATAAAAACCTGCTCTGTAAGGAAACCCACGAAAACGTCATCCGCTTCGCCCCGCCTCTAATTATCACGCAAGCAGAAACCGACTGGGCTCTCGAACGCATTGAAGACGTTTTAACGAGTTGGTAACTAAAATGCCTCCAGAAATATTTTTTCTTTTCGCTCCATCACCCGGACCATACATTCGGCATTTTGGGAAAATTGCACCGCGTCTTCCAGGCTGCCGACGATGTCGCCAAAATGATAGGGAACGGCTAATCGGGGTTTGATAATTTCGGCTGCTTGGGCCGCTTCCACGGCGTCCATAGTGTAGGTTCCGCCGACCGGCAATAAGGCCACATCAATCCGCCCCAGAGATTTCATCTCGTCGATTACATCGGTGTCACCGGCGTAATATATCCGCCGGCCGCCCATCTCAATGATAAAGCCGAGCCATAGCTTATCCTGAGGATGAAACTCCTTATCAAGATTATAGGCCGGTACCCCGACAATCTTAAACCCGGGCCTTTCATAGGTCTCGCCGGGCTTGATTACCTGGCCTTTTTGCGCTTCTTTAACAACTTCATCAGTTGTGATTAACTTCGTTCTAATACTGGAAACTTTGGCTATATCCGGCAACGAACAGTGATCACGGTGACTATGGCTGACTAATACCACCGTGGCATCGTGGGGTGATTCTTCCAGATTCCGGGGATCAATGTATATGTTGACGTCCCGGTGAGAAATCTTAAAACTGGCATGACCAAGAAATTGTAAGGTTACCGTTTTATTGGGATCCATCATTATTTCCGTTGCGACCTTACTTGCCGGTTCTCGCGGTTTTTCCTGAGTTTCCGGCGTCTTGACCGGTTCCAATGTTTCAGGCGGCCCGGTCGTTGCCACCGGTTCGGACGCCTCAACAGGCGCAGTCGTTTCCAAAGGCTTCGGCGTCTCAGCGGGCTGCTTATCGCAGCTCCAAACTATAAGCCCCGTCACGCAATATAAAACTAATAATTTTCCAACTCGCATCACTGTTCTCCTTTTTGACCTTGAAATTCGATCGATATATGATAGATATCTTCTCATTTCTCCATAAATCAATAGGAGATTGATTAATAACCTAATCGCATCTCGAATAGCAATTTATTCTACTTTACCCAATGGTACTACCTTTAAATATATGAAAAAAACACCATTAATTCAAGGGAAAATTATCACTTAACCTGGCCCCAAAAACTCGCGTATGTTATTGTTATATAAAAAGATATATAAACATACAGCAGTCAAACGCGCCGGCGGACGCTGGTGGAGAAAGCGCAACAGCAATACAGCCACCAGTAAAATATCTCTTGCCCAAGCGAAACCAAAGCCTTTACAGGTAATATCCCCGCTTGGGCTAATTCATTGACACATCAACACTTATAAACCGCTTCTCCGTCAAATGGGAAATCAACGCCAAACCGATTCCGGACATGTTTGTCTTAAAATCTCCGGAAAAAACGCATTTAAAAAACGTGTTTTCTCTATTGACGGGAAAGAGTAAATTATGTTATAATAAGTAAATAATTCTATACATCATTTTTAACTGGAAGCAGAATGCGTTGTTCCCCGTTCTGATTCATTGTTAACGCCCGGAATAATCCAGTTTCAACTTACTAAGATCAACAAGTTTTAGATACTTGTATTTCGTTTCGGACCAGCAGGCGAGTATGTGAGTGTTATAGTAAGGGACATATCATGGAATGCCGAAAATGCGGCGAATGCTGCCTGCGTATGATCGTTAATATTAATCAGGTGGACATTGATCGTGAGCCGTTATTGGCTGATTATTGCCGACCTTTAGTAAATCCGTTTACCGGCAAACCTGATGGCAAAAACTGGGGCTACAGTATGACTCATATCGGCGGCTGCCCCTTTTTAGACGAACGGACCAGAGAGTGTATGATCTATGAAACCCGCCCTAATATTTGCCGGTTGTTTGAGGCGGGCAGCGAGCAATGTCGCTGGATGCGCGGCGAAACAACCCTTGAGCAAATACGAACCATCAGAGACGAAGCCCGAGCCGCCGGACGACCACTACTTTAAGCATCTCAAAGCCACAGCAACGGAAAAACAAACGCTGAAAAGTACTTGTATATATTATATCATTGGTATATAATTGAATATATATACAGTAAAGGGAAAGTGTTTGGAAGATAAGATCTTGCCAAAAATTAAAACAGGAAATTTTAGAAAAATACTTCTTATATCATTATTATCGGCGTTGATGATAGTGGGGGGCTTGATATGGTATTTAAATAAAAAGCCAAGCCGTATTCGCAACGTTATTCTGATCAGCATCGACACCTGCCGGGCGGATCGCCTGAGCTGCTACGGTTTTGATCGGCCGTCCACCCCGCGTATAGACGAGATCGCCGCACAAGGGATACTTTACAAAAAGGCGCGCTCTCCGGTTCCTCTGACGCTTCCGGCCCACTGCTCCATACTGACCGGCACCTTTCCACCCTATCACCGGGTACGTGACAATTTTGAGGGTAAGCTGGATGAGTCCCACGTTGCTCTGGCCGAAATACTGCAGGAAAATGGATTCACCACCGGTGCGGTTATCAGTTCTTTTGTACTGCAAAGAAAGCATGGAACCGCACAAGGTTTTGACGAATATTATGATCAGTTCGGCGATTCTTCGGATCCGGATCCGCCCGTTGAGCGTAAAGCCGAGGAGGCGAGTCGATTGGCGGAAGAATTTCTTAGAAAATACAAAAATCAATCCTTTTTTTTGTTTTTACATTACTTTGATCCCCATTACGATTACATTCCGCCGGAACCATTTGCCTCCCGCTTTGCTGACGAGCCTTACACCGGGGAAATCGCCTATACGGATCATTGTATCGGTCAGGTGATCGATCAACTCAAAGAACTGGGATTATATGATTCCACGTTATTTGTCATCGTGGGCGATCACGGCGAGGCCCTGGGCGAACATGGCGAATCAACCCACGGCTATTACATCTACCAAAGCACCATTCACGTTCCCTTCATCGTCCGCACACCGGGTATGACCCAATCGCAAGAGGTTAATCAAACGGTCAGCCTGGTGGACGTTATGCCCACCATCCTGGGCTACCTTGAATTACCCTTACCGGAGCACATCCAGGGAGAGGATCTTTCCGATTATTCGCAGAAGCCGGGCGGTTCAGAAAGGGAAGTTTACACCGAAACCTTAATACCCACCAAATTAAAGTGTAATCCTCTGCGGGGCGTAGTAGGCGATCAATGGAGCTATATCTATTCTAACCAATCTGAGTTATACGATCTGTATCAGGACCACGGGGAACTAAAAAATTTAGCGGGCAAACAAACACAGCGGGTGCGGTTAATGAACAGCCGTTTACGAGAAATGATGGCACAATATTCTAAAGCTAAGTCCCCGTACTCCCGGATAGAGCTCGACGCGGAAAGTCGAAGGCGTTTGGAGGGCCTGGGGTATGTGGGGGGGGCGACCGTGGACGATACTGATACTTTAGATATCGATCCGTCTAAAAGAGACGCTCGACGTATGCTTGAGTATTACGAACAAAGATTAGAGACCGGCAGATTGATCGGCCAGAAAGAGTTCGACCGGGCACGGTCTATGTGCGACAAGATGGCGGCCAAGTGGCCGGAGGTTGCCCCGACATACATGTTGTTGATGGATATTGCTTATCTAACCCAAAAACCGGCCGAGGTAATTGAGCATGGCCGACAGTACTTAATCCGGGAGTCCGAAGAGATCAAGGCTCTTAATATAAGCGAGGAAGCCTTCCCGGTTAATTCGCTTATAAAAGCTTACGACATGATGGTGCGGTCCGCTTTTCAACTGGGAAAGTTCGACCTGGTCATGGAATTCGGCACCAAACAATTACAACTCAGCCCCAAGAATACCCAGGTAATGAGTGTTTTGGCAACGGCTTATTTTCAACTGGGCCATCATGAGCAGGCTTTTGACCTGTGGTCGAAGATATTGCAGCTTAACCCCAATCTGGCGGTGGCGTATAACAACAGAGGCCAGGCCTATTATCAGTTGGGTGATCTAGATCGGGCGGCTCAAGACTGGTCCCAGGCTTTGCAAATAAGCCCTCAATGGGCGGAGGTGCGTAACAATATCGATGTTGTTCAGAGGATGATAAAAAAGATTGATCAAACTGTGGTTCAGTTGCTAAAGGCGTTACAGAGCCAACCGGACGATCCCACCCTTCATGTCCAATTAGCCCTTACATATTATCAAAGAGGAAGATTTGACATGGCCATTCAACATTGGCGCCAAGCTTTACATTATAAACCCGATTGGCCCGAAGCATGTATGGGATTGGCCATGGTGCTGGCTACGGTGCCGGAAGTCAAGCTGCGTCAACCCGCCGAGGCCCTTCGATTGGCGCAGAAAGCCGCAGAATTAACCCAATTTGAACGCCCCGATATTCTGAATACTTTGAGCATTGCTCATGCTGCAGCCGGAAATTACACCGAGGCGATAAACTTCGCGGAAAAAGCCCTGCCCTTAGCCGTCTCGGAGGGAAATGAAAAACTGGCGGAGTCCCTCCGCCAAAACCTGAAATTATTCCAAATGAAAAATAATATTCGTTAACAATTATACCATATGAAAGCAAAAAAAAATAAAAAAATTCCATTAATCCTTATACCATTATCAGGTTTGTTGATAATTGGGAGTATATGTTGGTATCTGTCAAAAAAGCCGGGTCGCATTCGCAATGTTATATTGATTAGCATCGATACCTGTCGGGCGGATCACCTGGGCTGCTATGGCTTTCATCGCCCCACCACCCCCGTGATAGACGAGATCGCCGCCCAAGGCATCCTATTTAAAAGGGCGCGCACCCCGGTTCCCTTGACCCTTCCGGCCCACTGTTCGATGCTGACGGGAACCTTTCCCCCCTATCACCAGGTGCGTAGTAATTTTGATAGTAAGCTGAACGAATCCCATGTTACCCTAGCCGAGATCCTGCGGGAAAAAGGATTCACCACCGGTGCAATCATTAGTGCTTATGTACTTGATAAAAAGTTTGGCACAAACCAAGGGTTTAACAATTACCAGGACCAATTTGGTCATCTTACAGATCCCGACTCTCCCTTGGAGCGCAAAGCCGAACAGGCCAGCCAAATGGCGCGTGAATTTCTCACAAAACATCAAAAGCAGCCGTTTTTTTTGTTTCTACATTATTTCGATCCCCACGACGACTATGAACCACCCGAACCGTTCGCTACCCGTTATGCCGACGATCTTTACTCCGGCGAGATCGCATATACCGATCAGAATATCGGCAAGGTGATCGATCATCTTAAGAACCTGGGATTATTTGATTCCACGTTGCTTGTCATCGTAGGCGATCACGGCGAGGCCCTGGGAGAACACGAAGAATCGACGCACGGCTATTATATCTACCAAAGCACTATCCACGTTCCTTTCATCATTCGCACGCCGGGTATGACCAAACCGCGAAAAGTTGATCAAACAGTCAGTCTGGTTGATGTGGTGCCTACAATTCTGGGCTATCTTGACATACCTATACCGGAACATATCCAGGGAGTGGATCTCTCCAATTATTTACAGGTTCAGAATTCTGCTGATTCAGACAGAGAAGTTTACACCGAATCATTAATGCCCACTAAATATGGGTGTAATCCCCTGCTGGGCGTAGTGAGCAATCGATGGAGTTATATTCATACCAACCATTCGGAATTGTACGATCTGCAGCAAGACCCCTTGGAGCTGAACAACCTGGCGCAGGAGCTAAATCAGAGAGTCCGGTTGATGAACAGTCATTTAGAAGAGATGGTGGCTCAACTACCCGGCGCCAAATCCCTAGATAACCAGATCGAACTTGATGCCGAAAGTCGGAGGCGCTTGGAGAGTATAGGGTATGTGGGTGATGCCGCCATAGATGATACTTCAGTTATTGACCCGTCTAAAAAAGATCCCCGAGATATGCAAGAGTATTACGAACATAGAGTGAAAGCAGGGGTATTGTTCGGCAAAAAAGAATATGACCAGGCACGATCTATATGCGTCAAGATGCTGGCCCGCTGGCCGGAGATGGCCGCTTCATATCTCTTAATGACGGAGATAGCATTTCAAACCAAAAATCCGGCTGAAGTAATTGAATATGGTCGCCAGTATTTGGTTCGGAAAACCCAAGAGATCCAGGCCGATAATCTTACCGATAAAACCATCCTCGAAGGTTCATTTATTAAAACTTACGATATGATGTCACGGTCTGCCTATGAACTGGGAAAGTATGATCTGGTGGCCGAATACTGCAACCAACATTTGAAGCTCAGCCCCGACAATCCCCAGGTAATGAATGTCCTGGCGACGGCCTATTTTAAGCTGGGCCGGCAACAGCAGGCCTTTGCTCTTTGGACGAAGACGCTGCAGCTTAAGCACGATTTACCCGAGGTATATGTTAGTATGGGCCAGGCATATTACCAGTTGGGTGAATACAATCAGGCCGTCGATAGTTGGACCAAAGCTTTACAAATCAATCCTAGCCTGCCTGGCGTTCGCAATAATATCGTTGCCGTTCAAAAGATCAAACAGTTAGATCAATCCATAGCCCAATATACGGAAATGCTGCGGCGTAAACCTGATGATCCCGCCCTGCACGACCAACTGGCTCACGCCTATTACCAAACAGGCAAGAATGAGATGGCCATAAAACATTGGCGCCTGGCCTTGCAATACAAGCCCGATTGGCCGGAGGCGGCGAATAATTTGGCGGTGGTTCTTGCCACCGCCGCAGAGCAAGAACTGCGCCAACCCGCCGAGGCCCTCCAATTAGCGCTGCGGGCTGCCGAACTGACCCGGTTTGAAAATCCCGTAATTCTGGAAACCTTGAGCATTGCTTATTTTGCCAACAACAATATTGCCGAAGCAATAACCACCGCGGAAAAAAGCCTGCAATTGGCCCTAAAGGCCGGGAACAAAACCCTGGTGGAGAAAATTCGAAAAAACATAGCTACGTTTAAGTCAAAGCGAGACGGATAAAAGCCAGCGGTCCAAATCAAACCGACCACCACCCGCTTACAAGGGAAAAAAAGGGGTAATAAGCATTTTTCATATCTGGAGTTATATGTGTATTGGCTTGCGAACGATCAAGATTTCAGGGGAGAAAATAACCTTTCCCTCGCCCCCAGGCCCTTTCCTTTAAGTCAACCTTTATACGCGTCGATATTTATATTGTCCGGAAATGTATATACGGGTATCAGATAACTGACTTATAAACCTTATTTCAAGGTTTTTGGGTCCGATAATATATTATAAAAACTGGTTCCTTCAAAATGACTCTTTTGCAAAAATTAGTATTATGTACAGGGCTGGCCGCCATTTTGATAATGATGATTATCCCTCCCAATATCGTTGCCGAGTCTTCCGGCGATTCTTCCAGCATCTCTATTGTTCAAGTGATTCGTTATCAGCCGTTTTTTTCCAAAACCGTCAAAAAAATACAATATCCCCGGTTGTTTCTCCAGTGCTTCATTGCGTCAACCATTACTGTCGGGCTTCTCTTGGTCTGCGGCCGGACGCAGAAATCGGCTGCGCGGCGGGCCCGTGAATTAGCCGACGTTAGTAAAAAACTTCACGCGGAAATCACGGACCGCGAGCAGGTGGAGAAGAGTCTGCGGCAGCAGAATAACAAACTGGCCGAATCCAATGAAAAACTTCAACAGAAAATTGCCGAACACACAAAGGCAGAAAAGAATTTCCAGCAGCAGTATGCAGAACTGGCGCAAACCAATGAGAATCTCCAGCGGGAAATTGCCAAGCTAAATGCAGCGGAAAAAGAATTACAGGAATATCAAGATCTACTTAATCAATATTTCGAGCAGCAAGAACCGCAAACAACAAAACCCAACGAAAGACCTTCCCCGGAAACTACCGAGCCTAAAGAGACAGAAAAAACCACCAGTGCCGATAAAAAATCCTCGGATACGCCTGAGGAGCCGGCGGATCCAAGATTTGCTATGATTAGAAGACGTATGATCAACGAAATAGAAAGCCTGAACGAACTTATAACTGAGGGTGATCTTTGACATCTGATTACCCCTGCCGGAATCCCGTCGCTGTTTTGCTTCCATGAAAACCCCTGTTTTTTTCCTTTTGAACTCTCTAGTAGTCTGTAACAGGGTAAATGAAGAGTTAGGGTCTCTTTTACCGATAAGGAAGGTGAACTTATTTATGATGTTTGAGCCGTTGCAGGCTCGGCGGTAT
>Ga0111186_1033_pt1 | contig 22221 bp, 19 predicted proteins | sample DeeMarSWOR324_28_FD_80243 | JGI IMG/M metagenome (GOLD analysis project Ga0111186, IMG submission 80243) | Phycisphaerae bacterium SM23_30 | reverse complement strand
AGTCAGGTACGGCGGCGTCTGCAGGACGATCCCGGGGGGGAAAGGACGCGTCGGGTGCGTCTGCGACCGGTGGTGGAGCGGATCTGGTTTCGGCGGGCTTATTCAGCCTTTGAAACCCAGTGGGCATATTTTGACATCGTCCGGGCGGTTTATCCGGAGAGGTTGGGGGAATTTTTTCCGCGTCTGGGCGCGTGGTTTATCAGGTTGGACCCGGAGGCGGAATATCCCTATTTTGATAAAACGAATCAGTTGAATATACCGGTGCGGCAAAAATCTGATGATGAGGTGCAAGTTGGCTCAGGGAAAAATTTATATTGGGGTCCGTTCGCTACGAAAAAATCCGCGGGTGAGTTTTTGGAAATCCTGCAAGATTTGTTTGACTTGTGTCGCTGTCCGCAGTTTTTGGCCCAGGCCCCTTGCGCGTCAGGGTGTTCTTACGCCCAGATGGGCCGCTGTGCGGCGGTTTGCAACGGCACCGTTTCAACGGAGCGATATCGCAGGATAATCAACGAAGCCATTGACTTTTTGAATCGACCAATGGAAGAGAGCCGGGGCGCCTGGGAGCGACACATGAAGGCATCGGCGGCTGATTTACAATTTGAAAAGGCCCAGCTTTTAAAAAATAAAATCGCTCTGGTGCAGAAACTCTCCGCTGATGCTTTTAGCTGGGTGGTTCCTTTGGCAAGGTTTTACGTGCTGGTATTTCAGGGGGGTCCGCGGGTGAAAGTTGCCGGCCGCCGAGGGCTGGCGCCGACGATTAGTCCCTTTATTATCACCGCCGGCCGGATCAGCCAAATCGAGCCGTTTCCGCTGAGCGAGGCCGGGTCGGGCGTGCAATCCACGCTCGATCATCTCCACTTAAAGCAGATGCAAAGTTCGCCGCCGGAAGAGTCGATACTGGGATGGGCCGCCAATTTTCTTTATAGAAAGAGCGGCGCCAGGGGTTTATATTTGCCGGCGGATGAAAATTTGCGGGCGGAGGATTTAGCCGGTAAAATCGAAGAGCATTTTGCCGACTAAGCTACAATTTGAATTTTGAATAACGAATAAAGAGGATAAAAGACATAAGGTATTCGGGGATTAGATCTATCGTCGGCGTTCGGAATGACAGTAGGGGCGCAGGTAATGACAAAAGGGGCGCAGGAAATGACAAGCGGCGCGAGCGGAGCTCAAGGGGGGATTCGGAACAAGAGGGTAGATTATTGAGGGTATTTGAGGATTTATTCGACGGTTCTTTGCAGAAGGATGATAATGATGAGGATGGCGATCAAGAGGGCGCCGGCGAGGATGATGGCGGTCATTTTCAAGCCCATTTGCTCAGGCGGCTGCACGATATTTTCGGGTTCTTTTTCTTTTCTGGTGCTGCCTTTTCCGAGCCCGGCCAGGACCTGGTCGTCGAATTTTTCCCGGGCCTGGAGGGGGGGGTTGCCGGCCTCGATGGCCCGGAGGTCTTCGAGGAGGACTTTGACGCTGGGGTAGCGATCGTCGCGGTTTTTGGCCATCATGAACTCGATGGTTTCGGCGACCCCGACGCTGAGGGAGGTATTGATATGATCGGGGGGCACGAGGGTTTCCTTGAGGTGTTTGTGCATAACCGCCGAGGGGGTGGACGCATCGAAGGGCACGCGTCCGGTGACCATGTGATAAAAGGTGGCGCCCAGGGAATAGATATCGGCACGGAAGTCGATGTTTAGTTCTCCGCGAATTTGTTCGGGGGATATGTAATAAGGGGTACCATAAGCCCTGCCGGCCTCCATTTTGGCGGCGGCGACATCTTCGGCCTCGCGCGCCAGGCCCATATCGGCCAGTTTGGCCATACCGGAGTCGGTGATCATGATGTTTTTCGGTTTGACGTCGCGGTGGATCAGGCCGCGTTCGTGAGCGTGCTGTAAGGCCTCAGCCATCTGGACGATGATGTTAAGGGCTTCGGGTTCGGAATAAACCTGGTTTTTACTGAGGTCGTCATATACGGTTTTTCCTTCGACGTATTCCATGACGAAATAGTGGTATCCGCTGGCGGAGCCCACGTCGATGGCCTGGACGATATTAGGGTGGTTGAGGCGGGCGGCGGCCTGTCCTTCTTTATAAAAGCGCTCGACGTATTCAGGATTTTCGCTTAACCGTTTAGGCAGGACCTTGATGGCCACGACCCGGTCCAGGGATAATTGTCGGGCTTTGAAGACGGTGGCCATGGCGCCGGCGCCTAGTTTTTCGAGGATTTGATAACCCGGGATTCGGTGGGTGGGCCGGGCCTCTTCGATCTTGGCTCTGATGCGATCCAACTGGCTTTCGGTGACATAGCCCTGCAGGAGGAGAGCGTCGGCGAGGCTATGTGGTTTTCCCTGTCGGGCCAGGTTTTTCATCACGTCATGGCATTCATGGATTTCCGACTCGGTGCAGAGGTGTTTGGAGACCACCAGCCGCCCCAGGATGGAATCGAGGCTGGTTTCTTTGGATGAATGAGAGTTTTTTGGTTCCTCAGCCATACAATCACATACAATTAGAACAACCAACAATCCAAGATGGAATAGATCGCCGCAATGCGGGTGCCATCATCCGCATCCCACCGCAGCAGCGGGGATGGCAGATCAAGTTTTATCAGCCGTTCATAGATTAACTCGAAAAGGCTTTCTACTCCTATGACCGAAAGACTCGGAAAAAAACCGTACGAACAATTCAATGCTATTATCTTTTTAGATTTACGTCAAGGGCAAAATCCACTCCATAAACCGGCGGATGAGTATTTCGGGAAGGTTATTAACTAATGCGTCGCAGGGGGAGTGTTTTTCGAGGGGGCCAATCCATAACAGACGGCGGGCCCCAGATAACCGGAGTATGCGTTTTTTTGATAAAGAAAGCGCCTGATGTCATAACAAAGATGACACTTATGGGCGTAACCGGGTTTTGGTTGATAACTCTTTTGTTGGGCGAGGTTTATCAGTCCTGTTGGTCCTTTTTCAATAAGAACCGACATTATCGGATGTTGGCGGTAATCGAACTGCTGCCAGAGCCTGTCCAGGGTGTGTTTGGAGTCCGAGATGACCTTACCAACGACAATTCCGATGCAGGTTCCGGGAAAGACGTTGCCACTGCCGTCAATATGTACGTGCCTGGCGCCGAGCAGGTTCTGCTTGCAGTTAATGTCGGTAAATTCTTCGTAAGTCCTTAAGGGAAAAAGGTTAGCCAATTTTTCAGCGGCCCGCCCCAACAGTCTTTCCGGCCTTTTAGCCATAGCGTTGAGAAAGGCTTTATTTCTCTGATTCTCTTTCATTGGGCCCACCATAATAGGATTGGCAAAGAAATCGCGCCAGCGTATTTGAACGCGCTGAGGACCTAAGAGATCAAGAGCGATTCGCGCGGCCAGGCGGACGCGTTCGAAGGGTACGAATTGCTGATGATAGACGTCGGTGCTAATCTGGAGCCTGGTCAGGCCCAGTTTTTTTAGCCGGGATAATCGTTGTCGGACCAGTTGTGCATCGGTGCACCAGTAGGCGTTGGTCTCGATCTTTTCCAGACCTTCGAGTCCGGCTTTTTGGGCCGCCTGCATGATTTGCTCCAGTCTGTCATAATCTAAAAACGGTTCTCCGCCGGTGAGGTGGACCCGTCCGGAGGCGCCGGCCATTCTCCGGACGGCGGTCCAACAGTCCAGGGCCATTTCCACCGTCATTTCCGTGGCCGGTTCGGCGACGTCCGGTCCGGAAAAGACATAGCAACAGGCGCATCGACTGGGGCAGCGGTAGCTCAGCATCAAGCCGGCGGATTTCCAGAGTTTGAATTTGGGTTCATCCTGGCGACACCGGCGATTATAGACGTTATCTTCCAGGCGCAACATCAGCTCGAACCATAAGCGGGTTTCAATTTCTTAGCCGCGGGTCGTTTTATTATTATACCATGCTAGCATAAAAGGCGACTTTCAGGTACGAAAAAGGAATCCTTTATAAAAAATCCTGTGGTGCGGGTGATAGAGAAAATGGTAAATGAGCGTATGGGGGAGATGGGTGGATAAGCAGTAGATATTTTGTAATTTAGTCGTCCGATAAAGCAGCACCGCCCCGGTGGTTAAGGGGCACTAAAAATCAAGTGTTATCATAACTAATACCTTGTAGTTTTGCTTTTTATCGGACATGTTTACTCAACAATATGGTCATTACAAAAGCGTTAAAGAAATTGCTTCCGGGCGGTCGATAAATGGTTCGTCGCCAAGGGCTGCAAGCAGAATAAAAGGAGCCCCCCATGAATAAAGCCGAGCTAATTGATGCCGTTCGCGAATTGAACTCCTCGGCCTCCGTGGAATTTCTTTCGCAGTTTAACGAACAGCAGTTACAGGAATATATCGATCAACTGCTGGAATTGGATTTCATGGATTTAACGGCGGCGGCGGCGCCGCCCCCCCCGAATTAAGATAACCGTCAAAGGCATCTTTCTTTTCTGGTAGGATAGAGTCAATTCTGGGGGTATGGATTATCGGTCGCGGCTAACGATTTAAACTTATCGGCCGTAGGTACGTCCGCGCGGGAGCCCCAGTATTCGATGCAGTCTTCGCACCAGCCAGTAGGCGTAGGGGGTTAGAGCGCCGGTGAAGATGGCGGAAAAAATCATCCCTGTCGAGAGAGCGGCGTAGCGGCCGGTGAGTTGCTCTCCTTTCCAAAGCGTCCATAGAAAAACCAGTTGCTCCACCAGAAAGCTGCCCAAGATAGTTATCGCCATCATGGGCAGCAGTCGTTCGCCGTAAAGCAGTTCGCGCAAGCGTCTGATCGCCAGGGCCAGCAGGCCGAAACTTAAAGCATAACTGCCCAGAGGAGCGACGCTGGTAAGATCCTTGGCCAAACCCAGCACCCAGCAAGCTATCAAGACATCATTATCCCCGGCGGGCCAAAAGGCCAGCACCACGGCGAACAGCAGCAGTAAATCCGGCATGACCTGCTGAGGGCCCAGCCCCAACGGTCGGCAGATACTCACCTGCACGATCAGGGCTACCGAAGTCAGGATTCCAAAATTAAACCATCGCATGCAGGTCCGTTCCCAATGGTTGATTCATTTCTAATTTTAATTTTTATTATCAATTTCTAACGGATGATTTCCACTGCGTGTCAAGTATTATCACATGGCGGAGCGACTCCAGAGGGAGGGCGGGTTCGGCGGTTATCTGCCAAAATATGGGATTATTCGGATGACGGCGGCAGCTTTTGACGAACCCGATCAGTATTTCGACGGGGAGTTTTTCCGAATCGGAACAGGCCAACACGGCGTCGCCGATCCGCACGGGAAAATCGGTTTTAACCAGGATAACTTCAATTTGGCCCATTCCCTGTCCGTTTAGATGGCCGTTGGCGCGCCAATTTTCGGCTCGATCCCAGCGCGGTTCAATAAAGACGGGCAGGCTGAAATCCGCATCGGTTAAAAGTTGTAATTTAAATGTATCGGTACGGTCGTCTTTGATATGGCCCACTACGCACATTTGATAGAGACTTTCGTTCCAGTTGTCAGTGCGGGGGTTTTGGGGGCCGGTTAAACCGGTTCCGCTGAGGGCGATTTGGCCCGGTTGGAGACCGCTTCGATTTAAGAGTAAGATGTCGCGCCAGCTGGCGGAGTCGCTGCCGGCGACCTGAGCGGGGATCAGGCGTACGGGAGCAAGCCCGAACTGTTGATCCAGGTCCGAGAGCTGCGCGTTCAGATCCCGGGCGTGGCGGAGTTGCTGCCGGAGATTATAAATTTCAATTTCCGCCTGCCGATGGCGTTGGGCAGACACAGTCTCGGAAGCCAAAGATGTTGAATCATTGCCGATTCTTTGGGCGAAGTATCGGCCGCCGCTGCTGATGGGTTCTAACAGCAGCCACAGCCCCCGAGCCGGAAGATCGGTAAACCACTTGGGAAAAGGCAGCAATAAAAGCACCACGCAAAACAACATCAACAGTTTGAAACTCGTTTTGCTCGATATATCTCGTCCCTGATGCCAGGCCATGATAATTACGCCGTTATCTTTATATAGAAGCCTTATTTCGCCCTTTCAGGGCAAGGATATTCCAGAAACCATAAAACGCTGAAAAGATTATACCAAAAAGAAAACAGGAATGTCTAATAGATACGCGTCCGAGGGTGAAAGTGCGGTCGAAGGGTGTTCATAACGCATTATGCCAACAGCAGGCGATCAGCTTTTTGCTTTGTCGGGCTCAATATTTTCGGGCATCTGGACGGCTATGACTTCCCCGCGGGCGCATATTTTTCCTTGGGTGGAAAGGGTGACCGCAACTATGACCTTGCGGTCTTTGATCTGCTTAACGGCGCCCCGCAGCTCCAGAGGCGTCCCCAAGGGGGTGGGCTGCAGGTAATCGACATGCAGGGCGGCGGTTACGAATCGCAGGGGCGGTTCGGTGTCCATTTCGCGGCCCTGGGCCCGATAGGCGGCGGCGGCGGCGGTGCCGGTGCCGTGACAATCGACCAAGGAGGCGATCAGGCCGCCATAAACGTAGCCGGGAATGGCTATATGATAGGGTTTGGGAGTGAAGGTGCAGATGGATTCTTGTCCCTGCCAATAACTCTTGATATGCAGACCATGCTTATTGAGCCGACCGCAGCCGTAGCAATGACTCAGATCATCCGGATAATACTCTTGAAAGGCCTTTGTGTCCATTAAAACATTGATTCGTCGGTTTCGAGGGTATCCTTCCAGAGTTCGAGGTTTTCGAGATAGACGCTGGTGCCGCGGGCCACACAGGTTAACGGATCGTCGGCGACGGTTACTTCCAATCCGGTGGCGTTGGCGATTACCATGTCGATCCGCCGCAGCAGGGCCCCGCCGCCGGCCAGATTGATGCCGTTATCGATGAGATCAGCCGCCAGTTCGGGTTCGGCCCGCTCGAGAGTGCGAGTGACCACGTCAATAATTGCCGAAATGGGCTCTTTGAGGCATTCACGTACTTCTTCGCTGGTGATGACGATCTTGCGAGGCAGGCCTGAGATGGTGTCCCGGCCGGAGACCTCCATGGTCATTTCCTTTTCGAGGGGTGCGGCCGAACCTATTTGAATCTTGATTTTTTCCGCCCGGGCCTCACCGATCAACAGGTTGTAGGTGCGTTTGAGATGACCGATGATGGCTTCGTCCATGTCATCGCCGGCGACCCGGACCGATTCCCGGACGCTGATGTCGGCCAGGCTCATGATGGCCACTTCGGTGGTGCCGCCGCCGATATCGACGATCATGGAGGCGGTGGGTTCGGTGATGGGCAGTCCGGCGCCGATTCCGGCGGCCATGGGTTCTTGGACGAGATAGACCCGCCGGCCACCGGCCCTTTCGGCGGAGTCGAGGACGGCCCTTTTTTCGACGGCGGTGATGCCGGAGGGGACGGAGACCACGATTCGCGGCCGGATCAGGCCCCGCCGGCCGTGGACCTTGCGGATAAAATAGCTCAGCATGGCCTCGGTGATCTCAAAATCACTGATTACGCCGTCTTTTAAGGGCCGAATGGCGCTGATGGAACCGGGGGTCTTGCCGAGCATTTCCTTGGCCACCAGTCCGACGGCGTTGCCGTTCTGCAGCACCCGATTAGTGCCTTTGCGGACCGCGACTACGGAAGGCTCATTCAAAACGATCCCATCGCCCCGCACACAGACCAGGGTGTTGCAGGTGCCCAGATCGATACCCATGTCCAGAGAAAACCAGCCTAGTACCGTATCTACCAACATGATCTGCTTCCTTGCATTTCAGACAGACTCATCACGGAGAGGACCATCCTTACCTGCCCGACAAAACCGCCAGCGCTCAACCCCCACGCCTCCGTGGGATTCCCGCGGCCGTTCCGTCAGGGGCTTTATATAAGTTCACCGTGAATTCTAACGCCAAAGTCACCCCTTGGCAAGTGCTACTTGGTCGGGGGGCCGGTTTTTTTCTCGTCTTTGTTTGGGGATTTGAAGGACTTATATGGCTATCGCAGATAAGTGCCGGCGAGCGATTAGAAACGGTATAAAATGGCACGGTCGCGACGGCTGTGGCATACTTGTCGGCCTTTTATAAACATCAATAGTGAAAGCAAATCTGTAAAAATTGAAATATCCCCTATTTTTATTAGAAAAAGAATGTCCTCTTTTTTTCCTATACTACTACGGAGAAGAAGGACCCAAACCTTTGCTGTCCGTAGATACAGACCACCGCCACGGTAGCTGCCATCGCCAATAAGGCCAGGCCTAATAGGGCGGTATATATATCCATGGCCTCGCCCCCGAGGGCTTTTTTGCTACTTTTTGCTTCTACTGCCGGACTCATCTTTCACCTTTAGGCTGTTGTATATCCCGCTCGGCCTTTTGCCGAGGGGGGGGTATTTAAGAACGCTTAACACACCATGATTTCCTGTTATATTAACGAAAATCCGTACTTACCCGGTCTCCCTTGAGGATTACGCCTCCGGTTAAGCCTGAGAGGCGTCCCACCGCTTCTTCCGGTTCGACATAGTTTATGGTAAGCTTACCCATATATTTTATCTGGCCATCGCTCATCAAGCGGAGGACGTTGAATTCCTGGCCCTTGGCCACGCCGGAGGAGGCGCCAATGGAGATCGACGCCAGATCTTCTTTGACCTCTAATATTTCTCCTCGAAGGGGCTGGCGGGTCTGGCCCACGGGCAGGTCGGAGACGCGATCAGAACCAGGTCGCAGGGGTTTGGAGATGAGGCCTCCGCCCTGTTGTAATTGCTGCCGCAACTGTTTGTTTTCGTTCTCCAACTGCTGAATATACTCCAGGTTTTGCCGATTGATGGTTTTAAGCTCCTCCGCCTCGGCCAACAACTGGTTCTGCTGCTGCTCCAGGGTTGCTACTTTGGCTTCGGCACGTAATTGACTTCGTTGGGCCAGTTCCAGTTTTTCCTGAATAAACTCATTGGTGGCGCGCATTTGTTCGAGCATTTTACTGAGGGAATCGCTCAAGTCCATGGCCGTCTGCTTTTCCCGGAGGGCGTCTAATTTTTCCCGATTTTCCGTTTGCAATTGGCGGGCCCAATCATCGTTCAGCTGTCCGATATTTTTTATTATCTCGTTTTGCCGATTGATGACCTCCTCGTAACGCAGCTTGGCCCCCTGGGCTCTGTTCTGGGCCAGTTTTTCGCCTTCCTGAGCGGCCGTGGTCAATGACCTCTGATCTTCGTACTTTTGCTTAAAATTCTCCGTGTTGGTCACATATACGACCACCACCCCACAAAGGAAGATTGCCAATACGGAAACCAATAATGCTAATACTTTCGTTAGAGGGCTCAACTGTCTGCTCCTTTTTTATGAAGGATACTTCAACGGCAGGCGGACATTCCGACGGAAACCACTCATTTTGGTAGCTTTCCGCTAGAACTCGTCCTCGTTCCGGTGTGCCTTTTTAATAACCCACTTACCGCTCTGGCAGGCCGGTAGCGCCTCCCTGCCCTAGCAGCCTAGTAAATCAATTTTAAAGCACTTTGCCGATAAGTCAAGTATTTTCTACCGTTTGAGGCCTCGAGGCGAGGGTTTTGCTGGGCCGACCTTTGCGGCCCTTTCAATTTCCATCGGGCTTTTGTAATATAAAGCACTGAAATTAAATCACTTATAAAAAATTGCCTCACAAATTTAATGATTGGAATAAAATTTTCACCACATTCTCTTATAAAAATTTATCCATATATCAGCAAGCAGTGATTCCGATTTAACGGTTTTATAATTCTTTTTTGGGATTTTTATCCAGCCGTCTATAATCCCTGTTTTCTAAATTTTCTTCTTTGGCCGATCTGGGCGGCTAATTTTCGCATATCTTCGACGGTATCGAACTCATCAACGATCTCCACACCCAGGAGGGTTTCGATGGTATCTTCGAGGGTGATAATCCCGGCGGTGCCGCCATACTCATCCACGACCAGAAATACCTGTTCCTGTCGGCGGAGCAACTCGTCCAGTATGCTCGCCACCGATTTGGTATCCGGCACCGCGTGGATGGGGACGCTGAGTTTATCCAGGGTTATCCGTCCCTTTTCTTCGGCGTAAGCCCGCAGCAATTTGTATCGATGGACGATGCCGGTGATATCGTCCAGGTCTTTTCCATAGACGGGGATGCGGCTGAAGCGAATGGGGCTGTGTTTGTTCACCACTTCCTGGACGGTTTTATCTTTTTGGAAGGTCAACAGGACGCTGCGGGGTGTGAGTACATCCTTGGCACGAATCTTGTTCAGCCGCAGCAGATTCTGAATTACGCGCGTCTCTTGGGTCAGCAGGGTTCCTTCGGCCTTGCCGATCTCCGCCACTGCCGCCATTTCTTCGCGTGAAACTTTGAGCTGATAGCGTTTGCGTGAGATTAACTTTGATAATGCCTCAAACATCACCACCAGAGGGTATATTATAATAATCAGACCTTTTGTCATATATCCCGCCGCCGGTGCTAGTTGTTTCCAGTAAACGGCCCCCAGGGTTTTGGGGATTATCTCCGAAAACACCAAGATAAGAAAAGTTAACGTCCCCGAGGCCACCGCCACCGCCTGGCCGGCGTGACCGGCGGCGCCATAACGTTCGGTATATAGTTTTAAGACCTGTGCCCCCACTCCCGCCGCTCCCACCGTGTTGGCCACCGTATTCAGGGTTAAAATGGCGACCAAAGGACGATCGATCCGATCCTTTAGGTCCTGCAACATTCGTCCGCTCTTACGATGCTTTTGACACAACGCCCTGACGTATCCGTGGGTGACGCTGAGGATCGTTGCTTCCAGCAGCGAGCATAAAAATGAAACCCCCAGCGCCAGCGATAAATATAAAATCAATACCGTCATATTTTGCGCTATCTACAGTTGGTATCGGCGGCGGAGAAAGTCGATTGTCGCCCGGGCCGCAGCCACCCGGACGTACATGGACTGGTCTGCCAGGGCCTGATATAGAAGGGTTGTGTCCTGATCGTTACCAGCGCGTCCCAGGGCCAGAGCCGCCAGGCCTCTTACCCTGGCGGTGGCCACCGGGTCGCCGATTTCATCCAGGTAGCGAATGGCCCGGCGGGCCAGATCGATGTCTTCTTCCTTGGCGCGGGTGCCCAGAGCCCGGACCGCCGCCAATTGCACTTCCAGTTGAGGATCATCCACCAGCACCACCAGCATGGAATAGGCATCTTCGGCGGCAAGTTTTTCGAGTCCGGAGATGGCGATCAGTCGGTCGTCGGCGTACCCGCTGGCGGCGTAGGCCAATAAATTGCGGAGAATTTTTTCATCTTGCAGATGGGCCAGGGCTTCGGCGGCCTGTAGTTTAACGGCCGGCAGTTGAGAGGGTTTATTCAGGACCCGCCATAAATTTTCTTTGCTGTCGGAGCGTAAAGCGGTATTGCCCAACTTACTCAGCAAGATACAGCTGTGGGCCGCCAATTGAGGGTTGTCGCCGATCAAGGCGCTGTCGTACCAGTTTTTGAAACGTTGATCACCCAGTTTTTCCAGGGCGTAGGCGGCGGCCAGTTTGACCGAATCATTTTCGTCATACAGGAGATTTTCCAAAAGTTCTCTCTGGGTATGGTCTTGAGTATCACCGGCCGCCACGGCGGCGGCAAAACGCACCGCCGGTGTCGGATCACTCAATTCTTTTTGGATCAATGTTGCCGCTTGCGGGCCGCCGAGCTCGGCCAGAGATTCCAGCCCATGGCAACGTAATTGGGCGTCGTCACTCTGAAGGGCTTGTACCAGCACCTCCTCCATCCGCCAGTGGAGCTGCCGGGGGCTTACTTGCCGACAGCCGGAACCTGCCAAGATCGACCCTGTAAGCATAAACAGAAGAAAGAAACAAGCCCAAGCCCGACCTTTTACCTTTTTTCTCATCGGTCCGCCCTCAGTGCCTGCCAGATTATAATGACTGTTAACGAAACTAATACATTTCACCTTATAATATGCCTAACCTCGATTTTGCTAAAGTCCAGTTATAATATACAACTAATTAACACCGATTCAATGAAATAATATGCCGCCTGAGGGAGGGGGTCCGGGATCTGCCGGTAATCATCTTGATCTCTGCGCCAAAACCTGTATATTACGGTTAAAAACATTTGTTTAAAGCATTACTTATATGTAAGGCAAGTTCCAGCCCGTTTAAAAATTACTGATTTGTAGAATGGAGGTTTACATGATGGTTCGTAGATCAAATTTCCTTTGGTTGTTGTCGGCTTTATTAATTTATGGTGGTTGTGCCGTTAATGCTCAAAAAGAGGCTGTCGATTCTATCACTATCGATGAGTTGCGCATGCACATGAACTTTATCGCGTCGGATGAAACCCTGGGCCGCGACACTCCTTCGCAGGAGCTCAAGATCACCTGCCGGTATCTGGCCAATCTTGCCGAATGCTACGGCCTGAAACCCCTGATGCCCGACGGCTCCTATTATCAGGTGATTCCCGTGGAGGTGTCTAAGGTTTCTGAAGTTAAAACACAGCTTAAGTTAACCGTCGGCCCTTACAAAGAGGTGTTTCGATTTCCCTATGATTTTGGTACCGGCGGTCGTTCGACGACCGAGGGCAGGGTTTCGGGTTCGGTGGTTTTCGTCGGTTACGGCCTGGAGGCCGCTGACCAGGGCTGGGACGACTACGGCGATCTTGACCTAGCCGGCAAAATCGTTGTGATGCTCGAGGGGAGACTGCCCGAAGAAATGAGCGCCAAGTTCGGCAGGTTCCTCCGCAACCGCGCCACCGCCGCCCGGCGTAAGGGCGCCGCCGCTGTCCTGACGATCATCAATCCGGAGCGGGAAAATAAATTCACGCAGACCGATACTTCCTTCAGTAATATTGAGAGCATGGGGCGCTACCGCCACGATTACGGCCAAGCCTCCGGCAGGCAAACCATCCCCGCCGCGCAAGCTCGGACCTTTCTGCAAGCGGAAATTCGCCATGATCCCGCGGCGGCGATTCTCGGTGTTTCCCGGGACCAACTGAATTACATGTTTGCTGCCCTCAGCCGCGGAGAACAGGTTCCGCGCCGCGAACTGGGGGAGAGAAATGTGGAATTAATCCTGCAACCGGCCAAACGAACTGTTAATACCCAGAATGTGATTGCTTATGTCGAAGGCAGCGATCCTGAGTTGAAGGACGAGTATGTGGTGATAGGTTCTCACCCTGATCATCTGGGTGTGCGCAACGGCCAGGTCATGAACGGCGCCGACGACAATGTCTCCGGCGTCGTCGCCATGCTGGAGATCGCCCAGGCCCTTTTGATCGAAAGCCCCAAACGTTCGGTTATTTTGACCTGGTTTACCGGCGAGGAAAAGGGGCTGATGGGTTCGCATATTTTTGCGAATAATTGCCCGGTGCCGGTGGAGAAAATCAGCGCCATGCTCAATCTGGATATGATCTGCCGCAACGATCCCGACCATCTTTATCTGGTGGCCTCCAAGCTGCTCAGCACGGAACTTGATGCTTCTATCCATGATATGAACGACAAATACATTCATTTGAATTTCGATTACGAGTACGAAGATCCCAACCACCCCGACCGCTTCTATCGCCGCAGCGACCATTACCCTTTCAACCTCTTCGGCGTGCCGGCCGTCTGGCTCTTCTGCGGCACCACCGAGGACTATCATCAGCCCACCGACACCATCGACCGCGTTGATTTCGAAAAGATGCTCAAAGTCACCCAACTGACTTATCTCGTTTGCTGCGATATCGGCAACAAGGATGAAATGTTGCAACTGGACGTCAACCCGCAGGTCACCACCCGCGGCAGACACAATATCCCCGTCCAATTACAGATACAGAGGTGATAGCTCATACCAATTAATTGATTTCTGCGTTTCAATAATCGTGGTCGCCGGCGCCGGCGAATTCATAGGCAGGCAATTCCTCGACGATATAGTCATCCGGGCGGGTTTTGATGAGGCCGCCAATACCGGCGGTTTTGGCGGTTAGAAAGGGTAAGATATTAATATCGGTATCGGGGGCGGTCATAACGGCTTAATTATGATATCTACTTTTAAGCACTTCGAAGGATGACAATTACCTGTTCTGTCAGGTGCTTTTGGGAAAGGTAAAGGATTTGAAATTTAAAAGCAACAGGGAAGTTAAAAAGAAGCCGCCAAGGAAATTACAACATTTTTATTGCATACGGCTTAACCGACGGGTCATGGTTATTATACGTTGACAAATTACCAATAGTTGATGTACAATGCACAGTCATTTTAGCGATCAAGACAAGCGGAAAAATACGTCTGGAGGGACAGGTTAGAATTTGAGGGTTAGGGCAAAATTTTATAGGGATTCGATGGAGAAAGCAGGTGAGGCGATGTTAGAAAAAAGAGCGATCATAGGTGCGGTCATTATTTGCGTGGGAACGATTTGGCTGTTAAAGGGTTCGTGGAATCAAGGGCTGAGAGCGGGGGAACGGCAGCAGATTAAGATACCGGTCGAGACCAAAGAGCAGCGAGATCAGCGGATGGCGTGGTGGCGGGAGGCGCGGTTCGGGATGTTCATCCACTGGGGTTTGTATGCGCTGCCGGCAGGGGAGTGGCAGGGCCGACGGGTGCGGGGGATCGGGGAATGGATTATGCACTACGGGCAGATTCCGGTGGAAGAATATGAACCGCTGACCAAGCAATTCAACCCGGTCAAGTTTAACGCGGATGAATGGGTGAAGCTGGCCAAAGACGCCGGCATGAAGTATATCGTAATCACCTCCAAGCACCACGACGGATTTTGCCTGTGGGATTCGAAGCTGACCGAGTACGACGTGGTGGACGCCACGCCCTTTAAGCGCAGCATTCTTAAAGAGCTTTCCGATGCCTGTCATAAGGAAGGTATCAAGATGTGCTGGTACCACTCGATTATGGATTGGCATCATCCGGATTACCTGCCCCGGCGGCCCTGGGAGAAGCGCCCGGCCGCGGGGGCCGATTTTGATCGGTATATCCGGTATCTGAAAGGCCAGGTGAGCGAGCTTTTAACCAGTTTCGGGCCGATCGGGGTGATGTGGTTCGACGGGGAATGGGAAGACACCTGGACGCACGAGCACGGTAAAGACCTCTATGACTACGTGCGAAATATTCGCCCTGATATTATTATCAACAATCGGGTTGATAAGGGCCGACGGGGCATGGCGGGCCTGACCAAGGAAGGTGGTTTTCGGGGCGATTTCGGCACCCCCGAACAGGAGATACCCGCCACCGGCGTTGCCGGGATGGATTGGGAGACCTGTATGACCATGAATAACACCTGGGGCTATAAGAGCTACGATGACAACTGGAAATCAACCGAGGACCTGCTGCACAAATTAGTGGACATCGCCAGCAAGGGGGGAAATTTTCTCTTGAACGTGGGGCCCACGGCGGAAGGATTAATCCCGGCGGCCAGCGTGGAAAGGTTACAGGCGATGGGCCGCTGGGTGAAAGTCAACGGCGAGAGCATTTACGGCACCGGCGCCAGTCCTTTCGAGAGGCCTGCGTGGGGCCGATATACCAAGAAGAAAGACATCCTTTATGCCCATGTTTTCGACTGGCCCGGCGACAATAAACTGGTGGTGGAGGGTCTGAAAAATAAAGTGAAAACCGCCTACCTGCTGGCCGACGAAGAACGATCGGCCCTGAAGGTTGTCCAGGAGGCCGACAGGGTGATCGTCGCTTTACCGCAAGAGGCTCCAGATGCCATTGACAGCGTAGTAGTGCTGCAAGTCGAGGGTGAGATCAAAGAGAAATGACGCATTAATCATGAAACTTACCGCAACAAAATCGGTGTTGGGGGGGCGGGCGGCGATACCCGGTTCGAAATCGCATACCATCCGGGCGGTGGCGCTGGCGTCGCTGGCGGGCGGCGCCAGTGAAATCATCGCCCCTTTGGATTCCGCGGATACGCGGGCCGCGGTCAACTGCTATCGACTTTTAGGGGCCGAGATCGACACCGATGATAGCTGCGTCTGGCGCGTTAAGGGCGTGGGCGGAAGGTTACAGGCGCCGGCTGATATTATCGACGTGGCCAATTCGGGGACGACGCTGCGCTTTGGTTTGGGAAGCGCGGCGCTGCTGAGGGAAGGGTCGGCGGTTTTTACCGGGGACGAACAGATTCGCAACCGGCCGGTGGGGCCTTTGCTCGATAGTTTAAACGATCTGGGAGCGGAATGTTTCAGTAAGGGCGGCGACGGTAAGGCGCCGGTGGTCGTTAAAGGCAGGCTTATCGGCGGGGAGACCTCTATCGAAGCGGTCACCAGCCAATACTTAAGCGCGCTTTTGATTAATACGCCTTTGTCCGAAGGCGATACCATTATCAACGTTATCAAGTTGAATGAAAAACCCTATATTGAGATGACGCTGAGGTATCTCGATGAGCATGGAGTTGAATATGAGAACCGGGATTTTGATCGTTTTTTGGTAAGAGGCGGTCAAAGTTATCATTCCTTCAGCAAGCGGATGCCGGCGGATTTTTCCTCGGCGACCTTTTTCTTTTGCGCCGGGGCGATACTGGAGGGAGAGCTTGTTCTGGAGGGACTGGATTTTACCGACACCCAGGGCGACAAGGCGGTGGTCGATATTCTCAAACAAATGGGAGCGGATATCAGGGTAGAGGGTAATGAGGTAGCGGTTCGGGGCGGGGAACTTCGAGGCGTTGAGGTTGATATGAATGCGATTCCCGACGCCCTGCCGGCGCTGGCGGCGGCGGGGTGCTTTGCAAAGGGTCCGATGCGGCTGTATAATGTGGCCCAGGCCCGGTTGAAAGAGACCGATCGGATTGCGGTGATGGCGGCGGAACTTTCAAAGATGGGGGCCGAGATTGAAGAGCGGCCTGACGGACTTATCATCAGGCCCGCAAGGTTACACGCGGCGGAGGTTTCCGGCCATCATGACCATCGGGTGGTGATGGCGCTGAGTTTGGCGGCGATGGCAGTGGAAGGCGAAAGTGTTATCGATACCGCCGAAGCGGTAAACGTGACGTTTCCGGAGTACGTGAAGCTGATGCAGGCAGTGGGAGGTAAGATAAGATTATTTGAGGGTTGAAATGATAAGACAGATGTCGGCGAGACGCCGGCGTTACAAACGTGGTGGGCTAAGGGCCCACCCTGCTGGAGGACATTACTTTGATAGGCAATACGTTTGGCAGATTCTTTCGGGTGACGACCTGCGGGGAGAGTTACGGGGGGGCGCTGATGGCGGTGGTGGACGGGGTGCCGCCGGGCTTGAAGTTGACCAAGGAGTATGTGCAGGCGGAGCTGGACAAGCGTCGGCCGGGCCAGAGTCAGCTGGATTCGCCGCGTAAGGAGACCGATCAGGTCGAGATAGTGGCGGGACTTTTGGAAGGGATCACCACGGGGGCGCCGGTGGGGATGATCGTGTATAATGTAGATCGGCAGAAGATACACGTGGATCAGTATCGTGAGGTTAAGGATTTGATTCGGCCGGGCCACGCCGAGTATAACTTTTTCGTGAAATACGGCGCATATGCCGACTGGTGCGGGGCGGGGCGGGCCAGCGGGCGGGAGACGGTGGGGCGGGTGGCCGGCGGGGCGGTGGCCAAGTTTGTTCTGGAGCGGGAAGGCATCGAGGTGATCGGGCACGTGGTGGAAAGTCACGGCATCAAGGGTCGGCGGCTAACTTTTGACGAGGTAAAGGCCAACTATCGCCGGAATGATTTAAACTGCTGCGACCTGGAGGCGGCCGAGGAGATGATCGCTGATCTATTGAAGATTCGCGCAGAAGGCGATACGGCCGGCGGGGTGATAGAGATCCTGGTCCGGGGGGTGCCGGCCGGGCTGGGCGAGCCGGTTTTCGATAAGCTCAAAGCGACTATCGCCTCGGGATTGATGGGGATCGGGGCGACGACGGGCCTGGAGTTCGGCGACGGATTCGAGGCGGCCCGGGTGAAAGGCTCCCAGTGGAACGATCAACCTTATTTAGATGATCAAGGTCATGTACGGTTTCGCACCAACCGCTGCGGCGGGTTTCTGGGCGGGATGAGCAACGGCGAGGAGCTGCGGATGCGGGTGGCGGTCAAACCCACACCCACCCTCAGCAAGGAGCAGGACTCGATCAACATGGCCCAGATGAAAGAGGTGAAGCTGGCGGCGATTACGCGGCGGGATATTACCATCTGTCCGCGGATTTACCCGGTGGCTGAAGCGATGGTGCGGATTGCGATACTGGATGGGTTGTATATGGCGCGGGGCTACGACGCTCTGGCGCGGCTGGATCCGAAATGGAAAAAGATGGGCGAGCCCGGGAAGGAATAGATATATGGACACAAGCCATCTCCAGGCGGCGCTTGAGGCTGCCGCCCATTGCGGGAATGTTGGATAAATAGGTGAGTAAATGAGCGGATGAGTATATGAGTAAGAAATCGGAAAATAATCTGGATCTGCCGGCGGAGATTTTAGAGACGGTTGAGCCGGTGGGTAAGCGGGTGCTGATTCGCAAAGACCGCGACAAAAAAGAGACCAAAGGGGGCATTCGGCTGCCGGATAATATTGAAATCCCCACTATTACCGGCCGCATCGTGGCGGTCTCGGCCCAGGTCGAGCAGGACCCGCTGGTGCCGCTGAAAAAATACGACAAGGTGCTGTTTAATCCCAAAAGCGCGATTCCGGTCGATTTCGAGGGCGATAACCGCCTGTTCGTGGTCGATCTCGAACACGTGGTGGCGGTCTTTCGCAAAAATCGCTGATAAAAAGCGTGGGGCGAAGCCCCACCCTACAAAGAGCAGCAGCTATATAGTGGGTGGCGGCCTCAAATCCGTAGGATTTGGGGATGGAGCGAAGGCAAATAACCATCCCCAAGCGGCGCTTGAGGCTGCCACCCGATGATGAGAGCAACAGCATGGGCACAGCCCATCCTACAATTGATAAGAAAAAGAAGAGGGCGCCGCGGAACCGGTCGGTGGCGTTGACGGAGAAGGAGCGTAAAGATTTCCGTTCGCGGCTGGTGCGTTTAAGGGGACCGGCGTCTTTGTCGGATATTATCAACCGCACGATTTGGCAGGATCTTTTTGAGATAATAGACTGGCTGCCGGCAGGGGTGGTTGACCTTTTATTTATTGATCCGCCTTATAATATTTCCAAGGAATTTAACGGCCGGAAATTTTCCGAACGCTCGTTGGCTGATTATGAGAATTGGCTGGAGGGGTGGTTAGGCAAGTTAAAGAGGGTGCTGAAGCCGACGGCGTCGGTGTATATCTGCGGCGATTGGCGCTCTTCCACAGCTATTCAGAGGGTGGCGGAGAAGTTGTTTATCGTGCGAAATCGCATCACCTGGGAGCGGGAGAAAGGCAGAGGGGCCAAGACCAACTGGAAAAACGCCTGCGAAGATATCTGGTTCTGCACCGTAAGCGATAAGTATGTTTTCAACCTGGATCAGGTCAAGTTGAAGCGAAAGGTCCTGGCGCCCTATACCGATGAGAATAAACACCCCAAGGATTGGCGGGACGATACCGAGGGACGATTTCGCCTGACCCATCCTTCGAATCTGTGGACGGATCTGACGGTGCCGTTCTGGTCCATGCCGGAAAATACCGATCACCCCACCCAAAAACCGGAAAAACTACTGGCCCGCATCATCCTGGCCGGCTCCCATGAGGGCGACGTGGTGCTGGATCCGTTTTTAGGTTCCGGCACCACCTCGGTCGCGGCCCGAAAATTAGGCCGCCGTTACATCGGCATCGAAATCGACCAAACCTACTGCTGCCTGGCCGAAAAACGGCTGACCCTGGCCGACGACAATCCCGCCATCCAGGGCTACTCCGGCGGTGTCTTCTGGGAAAGAAACACCCTCGCCGATCAGCAAATAAACAAGATAAAAAGTTTTAAATAATAAAAATCAACAGGGGCGAAGCCCATCCTGCCGGAAAGGTAAGAGTTGGGAATAACGTTGCCTGGGCGATAAAATTAGGTTGTAATTATGGCAGGTGTTTTGTGTCATCATCGGACTGATAATCGGCGAGGTCAGCAATGAGTCAGCGGGATAAGGAAAAGGACATGCAGGCGTTGTTAGGGATGGTGCGGGCGCTGGGGGTGACCTGCGATCTGGATAATCTGCTGAAGATGGTGGTGGACTATTCGATGGAGCTATTGGACGCCGAGCGGGCCACGCTGTATCTCTATGATAAGGAGCGTCAGGAGCTTTTTACCCGGATCGCCGAAGGGATGGATGAATTCCGGATTTCGATCGCTACCGGTCTGGCGGGGGCGGCGGCCCGCACCTTGAAGGTGATAAATATCCCGGATGCCTATCAGGATGAGCGTTTCAACCGGACTTTAGACGAAAGAAGCGGTTATCGGACGCGCAGCATTCTGGCGTGTCCTTTGATCGATTATGACGGTCAACTGGTGGGGGTGCTGCAGATACTGAATAAACGGCAGGGACCTTTCGACCAGGATGATATAAAATTAGCCGAGGCCTTGTCGGCCCAGGCGGGGGTGGCCCTGCAGCGGGCTCGATTGATAGATCAATTCCTGGAAAAGCAACGCCTGGAAGACACCTTGCGTATCGCCCACGAGATCCAGGAGAAATTACTGCCCGCCGGGGCGCCGACGTGGGATGGTTTTGATATCGCCTGCTGGCATCGGCCCTGCGACGCGACGGGGGGCGATTACTGTGATTTTTTACCGGTGGACGAGAAGCGTTTGATGCTGTCGCTGGGCGACGTCAGCGGTCATGGGGTGGGCCCGGCGTTGATTTCCTGCGCCACCCGGGCCATGCTGCGGGCCCTGAGCAGCGTCGATGACAACATCGAACAGGTGATGAAGAAGGTAAACCGCTTAATGGAGATGGACCTGCCGGATAATCGCTTTGTCACCGCCTTTCTGGGAGTATTGAACAGCGCTAAAGGTGAATTGAGCTACTGCAGCGCCGGCCAAGGGCCCATGTTTTGGCTGCACGCAGAGAACGATGAGATTGAGACGCTGGGAGCGGACGGCATACCAATGGGGATCATCCCTGATATTCCGGACATGAATCCCCAAAAAATCACGCTTCGGCAGGGCGACGTCTTTGCTTTGTTGACCGACGGCTTCCACGAATGGGCCCGCACCAGCGGCGAGATGTTCGGCATCGAGCGGGTCATGGAAATCATGCAGAAACACCGCCAAAACAGCGCCAATGAGATTCTCGAAGCCATTAGAACTTCAGTGGAAGCCTTTGCCGACACCCGCCAGACCGACGACCTGACCGCTATTATTATCAAGAAGACCTAACCTGCCTTAGGCCGCAACCAATAAATAGATTTTCACGCCCAGGCGCGAAGAATTTTTTGACAGATAACGGGATTAACAAGATTTTTTTATCCGGTTAACACAGATTTTCCTGATTTTTGATTATATAGCCGGATGGGCGCACCAGGGGATGAGTTTTGATTCGGCAGGGGCGGAGCCCGTCCTACTTTGCGTTTTTTTTCAGATACTTTTTTCTGTAAACCATGTATGCGACGCCGGCTCCTATTAACGCATCAAAAGGGGCCCAGAAAAGCCCGTTGAGGTAATAGGGCGGGCGGGAATAGCCCCAAGCATAAAATATTAAAGAAGTGATATAACTTGGAATATGAAGAATACTTAAAGTATCCGGAATAAATTCCATGAAATCACCAAAATCAAAAATTTCCGGTATAACAGCAGTTCCGTAAATATAACCGATTAGGGCCCCAATCACCGCCCCCGTATATATAGTTTTTCTTTTTTTTGTAAGAGTTTTTAAATGATTCATTATTTTGCTGAAAATCATCCTGAACCAACCGATCTTTATGTTCTACGCGGAGAGGAATAGAAACGCATATACTAACATTTCAGCGGGAATAAATTTTACCCAAAAATTATTTTTCCGTTAATTCGAGGCAGCCGGTGAAATCCGGGGGGGCGGCGAGGGAGAGTTGCCGGGCGGTACTTAAATATAACATTGCCGCCTTATCCTCAGGACGCTTTTCTAAACATTGCCGGAATTTATTGGACGCCTGATCGAATTTTCCATCCTGGAAACACTGCACGGCGTTTTCAAAAAGCTCTTTGTAGGGTTTTTCTTCGGGGGAGAGGCTATCTGCCGCACCGAGCAAGTGATAAACGCCGACGCCCTGTTCTTTACCCACGACGCGGACCTTGCCCAGATAGCGGGTTTCGATCCCTTCGCCGGCTTGTCGGCGGGTGGTCTGGCAGATCATGATTTGACTGCCGAAGGCCTTGTTGGCGCTTTCCAGGCGGGCGGCGAGGTTGACGGTGTCGCCGATGGCGGTATAGTCGAAACGGCGATGGGAGCCGCAATCACCCACCACCACCTCGCCGGTGCTGATGCCGATCCGCATGGTCA
>Ga0111186_1109_pt1 | contig 22291 bp, 34 predicted proteins | sample DeeMarSWOR324_28_FD_80243 | JGI IMG/M metagenome (GOLD analysis project Ga0111186, IMG submission 80243) | Phycisphaerae bacterium SM23_30 | reverse complement strand
AAGCCGCCTCCAATACTTACCGCCCGTTCATTATCGCCTTGTTGCACACGATCCACGGCTATCAGAGAATTCTTGACCGCCGCCCGGGTAGCTCGTTCTATACCTTGAGGCAGTCGCCCAGTGGATGGATTTAGATTATCATCACTGATAAAGGCCTTGATTCCTGGTATTGCCATGCCGGTAGATGCGGCTTTCATAGCCCGGATATAGTCTTGAATATGCCACAGACCAAGCTCCTCATCGCTAGCAAGATCAGACCAAGCTCCTCATCGCTAGCAAGATCCTCATTTTTAACTAACACAAAGTGCCCATTATTACCAAGCACTTCCTGGTATAACTTTAAAAAAGCCGTAAAGCGGTCACCCCTGAAAGGGTGCAGCCTGCCAAAATCATAATCCTTCAGTGCGTGGCTGAAGATAATCACAGTTTTATTCTTTTCAGATATCATAATTTATTATCAACAATTCCATCTATCCCTTGGGATAACTACAGATATTAACTATTATATGAATCCCCTAAGGATAGAATCGATTCACTAAGTTTTTGCCGAAATTTACATTCATAAGCTGCTTTTTAATTAATCCGTGTGAAACTTCAAAGCGAAGAACTCGTCTCCACACATAGAGCACCCACCCTTTGAAAGTCTCGGTTTCATGGCAACCAGTTCTTCAAAATAACTCGGATCAAGTGCATATTTTTGCATCTTGTTCCAATCAAAATTCTTGCGGGCTTCTGACATATGCTTACTGTTGAGAATTGCCTGTTGGTTCCCACGAGCCACATCAGCTACGGATGCAGCAATCTTTGTAACAATGACCCCTTGACGAACATCCTTTATGTCCGGCAAGCCAATGTGTTCCTTGGCGGTTACATAACAGAGGAAATCGGCTCCCAAGTAAGCAGCCAGGGCGCCTCCTATACTGCACGCAATGTGATCATAACCTGCCGCTGTATCTATCGGTAAAGGTCCCAGAACATAGAAAGGAGCTCCCTGACAGATTTCTTTTTCCAATCTCACGTTTTCCTCGGTTTCATTCAAAGGGATGTGACCGGGGCCTTCCACCATAACCTGGACGCCACTTTCTCTTGCTCTCTGGACAAGTTCACCTAAAATCCTTAGTTCGTAAATCTGGGCTTTGTCAGTTGCATCGGCTAAGCAACCGGGCCTGAGCCCATCACCTAAACTTATGGTTACATCATATTCTTTTGCAACTTCCAATATCCTGTCATAGTGTTTGTACAGAAAACTTTCTTTGTTATTCTTCGCCATCCACTGAAGAATAAAAGAACCACCTCTAGAGACAACGGGCATTAGTCTTCTCTCAAGTAATTTTATAGATCCTCTGGTAACACCGGCGTGGATAGTAGTAAAGTCTATCCCGTCTTTTGCGTGTTGCCGGAAGACTTTTAGGTAACTTTCCATTGTCATATCCGCAGCAGCGCCAACTTCAATAGCTGCTTGGTAAATTGGTACTGTTCCCAAAGGAAGCCGACAGTTGTTGATTATTGTTTTTCTCATGCTATTAATTACTGTGGCGTCATTTGCAATAGTCAAGTCCATTATAGTGTCGGCGCCTGCTTCTATGGCTGCCGAGAGTTTCTTAAGTTCTTTTTCCGAGTCTAACTCAACAGGAGAAGCCCCTATATTCGCATTCACTTTCACCGCCATTTTTTTGCCTACCGCAACCGGTTTAAGGTTTTTATGATTCTTATTCGCTAAAACTACAATCAAGCCTCTGGCAATATTGTCTCTCAATAAGGCGGGGTCCATATCTTCCTGCTGAGCAGTATGTTGCATTTGCTTTGTCAACCTTCCCAGTTTAGCACATTCAATTTGTGTCATCTAATAGCTCCATTTTTGTCTTTTTCAGTTTTGCCTCGAGTTCTTCCAGGCGTCGGATCATGGATGGCTTCGCCGAGTGAGCCGGCAGGCTGCTTTTCAGTTCAGCTATTTCTTTTTCCAGACTGGACACAAGACATCCGGCGAGTAATTTTTTCAATCTATCCAGGGTAATTTTATGGGGGAGGATTTCTATACCCATCCAGTCGGAAAATTCCAGAATTTTCTCCGGATGCTCCCGGCAATATTTATCCCAGAAGTCTATGCCGTCCAACAAGACAGCGCCTCCGGTATGCTGAGGGAAGTTTTCATTGGCTTTGCCTTTGTCCCAGTCCTGAAAGACAAGGTTGCGATAGATTATCCATCCCGGCGTAAGCCAGAGGACTTTTTGGCCGCCGCTGATTTTTTCTCTTTCACTTTCGCCGGCCAGCATATCCATGCAGTGAGTGGCATTTATTCTGGAGATTGAAATTCCGTTCTCCTGCTCCTGAATTATCGTATCCATCGTCCGGTAGGGATTGTCGGCGTTTACATAGCAGAATTTGCCGCCGTAAACCACGATGATTTTCTGGGCGTGCTCTTTGGCGGTTTTTATTTTTTGTATCAACTGGGTTTCGAGTTCTTTGATAACCTCGTGTCGTCCGGGGGTAGTAAAGAATATATTTTTGGCGTCCAGAAAACCTTCTTTCCTGAGGTAATTCAATTCCGGGGCCAGCGTTCCGCAGGAGATCAACATATAATCATTAAATGAAATCTGTTTTTGCATTTTTTCTACCCGTACTTTCTTTCTCCGAATATTGCCGTTCCGATTCTGACCATATGGTTACATCGTCCGGGATTTCCCCCCGGATTCTTGTATAATTTGACGAAATACTCATTTTTTCAACCTGCTCTTATCTACTTCAGCGGGCATTTTTTTGATCGTCCCTTTTTTAATTTCAAGCCGACAAATAGTTATTTCACCGGTCGCTTTAGCTGTTTGAGTTTTTGGGCGTGCTTTCGGGAACTATTTTATCCACAAAAATATCGGCGTTCATAAAGTCTATTTCTATTATTTTGGCATTAATAATTTCAGTTTCTCCCTTAAGGTTTTCGGCAACTATTTGATTGCCGTCGATTTTAAGGTAGGCCACGCTTTTTATCAGCGGTTTACCGGCCTTTCCGTTCTGACGAATATTTGCCAGGCACATATCTCAGTCCTTTTGGTTGGTTAGGGTAAATTAGATCGGGCTTTTCTTTTCTCAGATTCCAGCCTGTCGGCAATTTGTTTGATTTGCTCAAGGGAAACATTAAGCTCCTTGCCGGCGAGGCCGGACATAAATATATCCCTGTTTTCCGGAATAGCGGCTATTACTTTTTCTTTATCCATCGATTCCAAAAGCAGCTTTTTGGATTCATGATTAACCCGGTTTAGCACCAAATAGGTTGGTTTACCCCGTTGTTTACCCAGCCGGGATATTTTTCGGGCCAAGCGTATCGAATCGTGAGACGGTTCGATGATTACGACAAGGGAATCGACGCCGTTTTCTACGCCTCTGCCAAAATGCTCAATGCCGGCATCGGTATCTGCGATCAAAAATTCACCATTTTTTAAATCAAGAATTTCCAATATCCTCGAAGAAAGGGCGTTAATGGGGCAGGCGCATCCTTCCCCAAATTCGTAAATTTTGCCCATGGAGAGCAGTTGAATATTACCTTTTTCGGATAAATACTCTTTAGGCAAGTTATCCAATTCCCATTTACCCGTTATCTCTTTGGTTTTTTCAAACAGAATTTTTTTGCCGCCGAAGTAATTCATAAAATCCTTCGGCCTGGTCATTCCCAGGCGGCGGTGAAGTCCGATATTTGACTCGTCATTATCAATCACTAAAACCTTATATTTTCTTTTAGCCATTTCCTGGGCTAGAAGGGCTACAATGGTACTTTTGCCGCATCCGCCTTTGCCACAGACCAGTACTTTCATAATATTAATCCTCTTTTTTCATCTCAAACTGACCGATTTTTATAATATCATTAAAAGCATGGCAATAAGGAACCGCTAGCGCGGGCTATTTTAAACAGATTCCTCGACTACGCTCGGAATGACGATTTTGCTAATTACTTGCTATTACATGTTTTATCGAACATTGGTTGTAATTTTCGGTCAGTTTGAGTTCCTTACATAATTTTCCGGCGCCGTCGGAATCATCTAGTCCTTACAAGGGGGAGAATCACAGGGAGTATCGCGGCCGCAGCAGGTTTTATCTCGGCCGCAACGCGTAAGATTCTGATTCTGCCGAGCGTAATCGGTGGCATAAAAGCCGCTGCCCTTGAAGATTAAGGCGCTGCCGGCGCCGATAAGACGACGGACCCGGGCATGGCATTCAGGACAGCTTTTGAGGGGCTTGTCGGTTATATTTTGAAATTTTTCAAAGGTATAACCACAGGCGTCGCATTTATATTCGTAGGTGGGCATGGACCGGTATCCTTTCTCTACATATTTCTGGTTTTATGTGCGGCATATTCATTTTTCCGATTTTGGTATTGCGATGGTATCTGGGCTAACTTTGGCTTATTAAAATTCAATGCGCGTACCCACAGAACACGAAAAACACTTTTGAGGGAATGCCTCCCACAATTTCGTAGTTGCTTTGGCCCCCGTGCAGTGGGCGGTTCCAATCCGCTGCACGTTATGTGCGCGAAATGCCGCCTCCCTTGCCGCTGAGTATCAGGATCTGGTGTTTTATCTGTTTTTACCCTTTGCCGAATCTGCTCTTGTTCGGCCTGCATTTGTTTTTGCTTGTTTTCATCTATCTGTAAAGTATTGCTTTCTTTTGCCATTGTTTTTTTCCTGTTCTTTGAATAACCTATTTATCTTGATTAACTTTGGGACACACATTGGAAATCTTTGCGGTCATTACTACCTTATATTCATCAGCTATTTGCTCGAATGCCTGTTGCAGCTTTTCGAAAAGTACCTGGCTGTCTCCGGCAACGAGGGTGCTCATGGGGCCGGTTTTAATATTTAGGTTATTATTATCCAGAAACCGAATAAATTGCTTTATCGGCCGGGAATATTCATTCTCGCACAAGGGATATAAACTTATTTCCGCCTGGATTTTCATAATTTAAGCACCGCCGCTATAAAAGCTCCCTTCTGGCTCCCCAACGTTCTGGCGCTGCGATCAAACCAGGGGGCAAAAGGTATCAGCCAATTTTGTGCAGGAATAAAACCTCCTACGATTATTTTCACCCGGCCGTACGGCTGTAAAAGTTGCTTTAATTCGACGGGCGAATACAGCCGAGCAGCAGCATATGAGTTTTCAGGAATTTCCTGCCTTTGCTTTTGACGATTAACCTTTGATAATCCATTTAATACGCCAAGTAATATTTTGCCGGATTTGCGAGTGCACCGTATCATCTCGCGTAGTACGGCTCCGGCATCACGGACAAACTCAAGTGTTGTAATCGCCGTTGTCCAGTTGAAACTATCATCGGCAAAGGGCAATAAATGCCCGTCAGCTATATGAAACGAAGCGTTGGGAATACTTTTTCGCCATGCTGCATTTATCATCCGCTCCGAGACATCAAGACCGGTAACCTCAAAACCGTATTCGCTGAAAAACTCGCTCCAATGGCCGGTTCCACAACCTACTTCTAACAACTTTTCCCCTTCAGCGGCGGCGGGCAGCAATTCGGCGATTATCTTCTTTTCCAGGCGATCATACATCGCCCCTCGTCTGCCGGCATACCAGTTGTCATAGCTGTCGGCAATCAGATCAAAATCGAAACGGGATGCCTTCGATTTGTTTATTTTCAGCTTTTGTTCAGCCGAGGGCATACATAACCTGCTTCCATAATGTCTTTATTTGTTCTGTTATGGCGCCGCCGGTATATTCGACGACGCTGGCCTTGATAATCTGGGCCCTGGTGAAAACCTCGTCGTAAAGGATTTTGGCGATAACCTTTACTCCGCGCTGTCGGGCATCCTCGGTTATTTGATCTGCGATTTGCGGATTGATATCCGCTTTGTTGATACAAACCAGCATCTCAATGCCAAAGTTCGCAGCCAACTGCGCCACCCTGCCTAAATCATGCCGGCCGAAAAGGGTCGGTTCTGTTACTACCAGCACCAAATCTGCCCCGGTAATCGACGCAATTACCGGACAACCTATTCCCGGCGAACCATCGACGATCAGCAAATCTCTTTTTTGCTCCTGGGCTATTTTCTTTGCTTCTTTGCGAATAACCGTCACTAATTTGCCGCTGTTTTCCTCGGCAATGCCTAATCTGGCGTGGACCATAGGGCCGAACCGGGTATCCGATATATACCACTGACCGTTGATACTATCGTTAAACTCCATCGCCTCGGCCGGGCAGAATTCCACACATACCTTGCAGCCTTCGCAGGAAACCGGATCCACTGTAAAAGTTTTATCAACCATATCGTTGGCCGGACCCTCGAAATGTATGGCGTCGAATCTACACATATCCCGGCACTTTCCACATCCCGTACATTTTTCCGCAATTATAAAGGCTTTTTTGCCGCCGGAAAAATCTGTGGTTTGCTTTATCTTGGGATCTAAAACCAGATGCAGGTCCGCCGCATCGACGTCGCAGTCAGCTAACACGGCATTTTTCGCCAGGGCCGCAAAAGCGGCCACAATGCTGGTTTTACCCGTGCCGCCCTTGCCGCTTATTACTACTAACTCCTTCAAAATATAATTCCTTATCAACCAATAACAGCTTCAGTTTAACACAATTCCCCTTCTATCCTTTTTGTCCTTTTCTTCTATAATTTCATTGATGTTTTTACGCACTGTTTGAATCGCATCATCGATAGTATTCTTTCTAACAACCGCACATACAAACTTATTTCTTAGCCTGGTTATATTCGGACCAAACATTTGCCCGACAAGTATATCAACATTTTCTAACGCGGAAGCTGTGGCTTTAGCTTTTCCCGGATCCCCGTGTGTTTTTGTTGCATCCTCTTTGTATTTGATAATTTTTCTTTGTTCAGTGAAATCTTCCTGGCCGTCAGAAAATCGATATAGCCTAAAATACTTTGACATTCCAACATGGTTATCGCTTTTTAGCGTGTTGCCGTCATCAGTTCCAAAAGCCACCACCAGATTAATATTTTCGAAAAAACTAATAGCTCCTTGGGGGCATTCTTGTAAACAAGACCGACACTCTACGCATTTATCTTTCTCTATTTGTGCTACGCCTTTGCTTAACGTAATGCCTTCCTGGGGACAAACATCAACGCAAAGCCCGCATCCAACACATTTATTTTCACTGACGTGCATCATTTTTCCCTAACTCCTAAAAAACCTTAATTGTACATCTTCAACATTCTTTCATATAATTAGGGCTGAAATATAATTTCCGTAAGACGATTATAGTCGTTTTTTGTTAAGATGGTTCAAAACTATTTGGTTTTACGGCCTCCAACAATCTTATAAAATTACTAAAGAAAAAGTGCTCCCTAAAGCCTTTGAATCCTATATCGGTTAGTATTTCCTTCCAATCTCTTTCGATATAATCAAAGGCATAAGGACATTCCATAAACTTAAAAGCCAGCCTGAAGTAAAAAGGGATGTCCGGCAGCGAGAATTCATTATAATCCAAGATGAAAAACTCCCCTTTTTGCTTTAAGGCTTGAAAGGCATTTTTAATAATTACTTGCCTGACATTTTGGGGGAATCCATGCAAAACAAATGAGATAAAAACTTTGTTAAAATCATTTTTATAAGGCAAGGTCCGGTCGATTCTTCGATTGATAATTTTAACGTTGGGAAAATCTACAAATCTTTTTTCAAACTGAGAAATCATATCTTTGGAGATATCAACACCGATCAATTTGCCCTTTTCGGACAGATATTGGGCCATCAGGCAAGCGTTTCTGCCGGTGCCTGCCCCTAAATCGAGAATTCTGTCGTCCGGTTTGATCTTTGCCATACTTATAACTTTTTTCATGAACGGCAGATAACTTCCGAATGTGGCTATATCGAGGCCGACATCGTAGTATCGGGCCATAAATCCCGCAACCTCAACTTTTGATTCAGGATATAATTTTTTCATTGGCCGTCGCGGATCACCCCCATATCAAAATTCCATTTCGATATATTTTTTCTTCGTTCAACCGGCGATATTATTATGTTCTTTCTCATTATATATTATTTTAATCTCATGATTCTTTGACTTGCACCACCAAGGAATATCGAACAGGACAAGCTACGGAACGGGAAACCAGACAGTATTTTTCAGCTAAATCTCCGAGCTCACGAATTTTCTCAGCCAGTTCCTGTTGCTTCAAGGTAACTTTTGCTCGAACCTCCACATTGGTAAATCGAAATCCATCTTTTTGTTTTTCGATTCGGCCTTCGGCATCTGAATATGAGACTGTAGCATAAATACCGGCAATATTAATGAGATTTGACTATATTGGTCGATGCATCTTTCAGAATAACTGACAAAATGTTTTTTTTCTGGGAGATACGATCATGATGGGACCCGGCGAATATGTATCAGACGTTACCGAGGGCATTACGAGTGTTGACGATTTACCAAAACCGAAAATCAAGCGGCGTTCGCGTACCTACAAGAAACGCCCCTGCCCCTCTTGCGGGCACTCATCCTATCGCGACAAGGTTTTCACCCGGACGCTGCATGATCTCGGAGACTTGGCCGCCAACCAGCCTATTGATCTGGAGGTCACCTACTCACAACACCGCTGCTCCAAGTGCAAGAAATACTTCAATGCCGATCTCACTGACTTGGCGGATGTCGGTAGCCACTATACTCGCCGAGTGGTCCATTTGGCGGTGCGCCTGGTCGTGGAAGACGGTTTGCCCTATCGACCGGCCTCCTGGCATTTATGGCGCGACCATCGGATTTTCGTTCCTTGGGCCACGATTCAGAACTGGGTGGAGGCCACGGGAAAAAAAAGCTGAGCAACGAATCACCGTGGACTATCTTGATAGCGCCTTGGCGGACTTTTCCGGCTATATCGCCGCCGATGAATTATACGACGGCCCCTTCTGCGTATTATCCATTGTGGACAATCGCAACTGCCATCGGCTCATCTACGAGGTTCTCGACCACAATCCCACCCATGCGGACATCACACGTTTTTTTCGCAGGTTCCGCCGGGAACTGACCCAGCGGGGCTTGAAACTGTTAGGCGTCACCACCGATGGTTCCCCTTTATACCCAGAGCCTTTGGCGGAGGTCTTTCCCGGAGTTCCGCATCAGGTTTGTGAGTTCCATGTTCTCAAAGAGATTAACAAAGAGATACTCCAAGCCGTTGCTCAGGTTCGACGGGAACTCAAAAAGAAATTGCCCAAACTCAAACGGGGGCGGCCCTCGTCCAAAGCCGCCAGAAAAACGGCCTGTCGAAAGAAAAAGCTTCAGGATAAGATTGCCGATTTATTCGAATATAGGCATCTGTTTGTGAAGCATTCGCTAACGCCCAAAGAAAAGAAGATATTCCGTCGTATCACCCGAGGCTTGCCCCCTTTGCGGGAATTACGTTTGATCGTGGATCAGGTATATCGGCTCTTCGACCGCCGCTGCCGAACAGAAACCGCCTTGGAAAAGCTAGCCAAATTGCGTCACCGTGTTCGCCGATTCAAAATGTTGGGGCAATCTCTTAAGAAACTGTTTACACCCAATATCGAAAAGGCGTTGACGTTCCTGGACGATTCCCTGCTGCCCTCGACCTCCAACGCCGTGGAACGAGGCTACCGCCGCCATCGCAAAATGCAAAAAACCATCTACCGGGTCCGAACGCAAGAACACATCAGCCAGCGTATTGCCATTGATATGCAGCGTGAAGAACAATCTCATATGCAGCGTGAAGAACAATCTCAAGGGCGTTTCCAAACAATAACTATGCTACACAATAAACGTAGGAAAGCATCATGATGCCGGTATCTTTGCTACAGTCTCGACAATTTCAATATTTAGTTTTCGTACAAAATAGAAAAAGGTTGTCATCAGGCAGTTATTAATTGACCCCACAAACATTTCTTCCGGATTTAACGTCTCCGGACTTCCTTCAAATTCAGGCGCCGGCCCCACCTGCAGCTCCCCCGGACCGGTAAAGACAGTTCGCGCCGGTTTATCAGCTTCTTTAAATACCGTATTTTTAAACCAGTAACTATTTTGTCGTTTCATAAGCTTCAACAATTACAATATTTGTTTTGGATCAATTAGTACCTCGGCGCCCATTGACCCAAAGGATTTGTTTACGTTCGATTTGTTTAGCCCGGATATCTTTAAAACCGGCTTTACGTAAAAAACTTGTTAATTCCTTGCTGGTATAGTAGTTTTCATTCCATAACTTTTGGGCCCATAAGTTGCGCGGAAATTCAACGATAACTACTTTGCCGCCGGGTCGCAAGACGCGATGGGCCTCTTGCAAAACCGACAAAGGCTGCTCCATCTCGTGCAAAGCCCACATTATCACCACCGCGTCCATGGTCTCGTAAAGAAACTCAAGGTTGATTGCATCTTTACGAATGCATCTGATATTGACGCCGGCTTTTGCAAGCTCCTTATAGCGTGGAAATTTTTCACTCGAAATGTCTATACCTATGACTTGCCGGCCCCTGGTCTCAGCTAGATACCGAACAAGTTCACAATTGCCGCAACCCAAATCGAGCACATGTTTATCCCCTTGCAATTTCCGGCCGATGCGCTCGTGCAAACGTGGTTTAATCTTATCAAAAAATATTTCACTCAATTTTATAGCTTCCATTATTCCGTTTCAGAGGCCAGCTCTGCCTTTATTTTGCTTTTTCTTTTCTTCCGGGCCAAAGAATTTGTCCCGCCACCATAGAAAATGTCCCCACGGATTGTCCAGCTTGTATTTATCATCCTCCGGGACGCCTTGCCAGGTATTGATTTCCTCCAGCAATTCCGGGCAGGGCTTGCCTTCGGCTAACAACTCATATGAGCATTTGACAAGTATAAATTTTTTAGCCATCTTGGCATCGTCTGGGTTATGATCAGGATGGTACTTCAGGGATGCCTTTCGGTAGGCTTTTTTCAGATCATTCTTGTTGGCGCCTTCGGAAACCCCCAGAACCTTACAAGCTGCCTGGCGGGCTTGCAGGATGCGGCTTGTTCTCTCTGTGAATCCAAAATCATCTTTCATTGGACGGCAACCCTCGCCTTAATTTTTTGATATAGCTGCGAAAATGCTTGTTGGTAGCCGCCTAATGCATCAATTATCATAAATCCCTGCGAATAAGCTTCCGCTATCAATCGATCATTCGGTATCTCCAGGATAACATCTATGTTTTCCTCAGCGCAGTATTGCAGCACGCTTTCATCTCCTATATCAGATCGGTTAAGAGCCACCGCAAAGGGCAGTTTCAACTCCCTTACCATCCCCACCGCTAATTTCAGATCATTTAAGCCAAACGGCGTAGGCTCGGTAACCAGCAAAACAAAATCGCTGCCCTTTACCGCTTCTATCACCGGGCATGAGGTCCCCGGAGGAACATCAAGTATGGTTATGGCCTTATTTGGCGCTTTTTGCTTGACAAATTTTATAATAGCAGGTGTCTGAATGGCGCCGATATTGAGTTTACCGTGACCAAAAGCTATACCGTCTGATTTTCCAAATTCAGCAATTCCTATCCGGCGTTGTATTTCTTTTATGGCCCCTTCCGGACATATAGCCATGCAACCGCCACAGGAATGACATAGCTCCTCAAATACCAAAACCTTTTCCTTTATACATGTAATTGCACTGTATTGACAAAGCCGGCCGCATTTGCCGCAGCCGGTGCATTTTTGCTCGTCAACTTCAGGCACGCCCACCGTAACATCCTCCCGGCTTTCAATTACCGGCTTTAAAAAAATATGGCCGTTCGGTTCTTCCGCATCACAATCGAGATACTGAACCCTTAGGCCGGTTCGAGAGATTGAAGCGGCCAAGTTTGTAGCTATCGTGGTTTTGCCGGTGCCGCCTTTACCGCTGGCTATGGCTATTTTCATGCTCTATATCACTCCTTGCCCGTATTACGCTTATCTCTCCAAAATCTCCGGTTAGGAAAAAGTTCGTCAACCTTGGACCGGTAATCCGAATAAGCCGGCCCAAACTTGTCTTTCAGGTAGTCATCTTCCTTATGGATAGAAGCTTTAAAACTGACATACGCTACCAAAGGTACAAAAAGCATGGGCCATGATCGAAAGAATAGGACAAGTCCCGGACAGATAAGCAATATCCATGCCGCATAAATGGGATGCCTCACCACCGAATATGGTCCTTCGGTGACCAATTGCCCTTTTTGATATCCGGGATTGAATATTCGAAGAGAATACACATAGAGCGCCATGCCCGCCCCTAAAAATCCGATACCAACAATAGCCAGGGCCCAATACGGAATACCTGGTATGGTAAGCAAATCAGGATAAAAACAGGTCAAACCACCGGTCAATATACCGGACAGAACGGCAGCAATGGAGAATTCCGGACCTATGACGCATCTGGTCATGGCTTTGCTCCCAAAAGGCATTCGTTCCCGGCCATCGTTTCCCGGGCTTTTGTCGTGTTGCAGTTTGCGACTACTATGGCCACATCATTTCTGGAAAAACATTTCTCAATAAGGAATAAAAATTTCATAATATCATTAACAGGTGCCCGGCCCATTCTGATAACTTTCTACTTTAATCCAACCTTCTACAGGTAATGAATCAAAACATTCCGGCGTCGCCTTATCCCGCAGAATCGAGTCGGGATATATCCGCAACTTAAAGGGGCGTCGCTGTAGTTCAAAAATATAATCTTTTCCTGGTTGTTGGTTACCTTTTGACACGGTTAATTTCTACCCTTGGAGCGTCATGCTCCTCTTGCCGATGAAATATTATGATTGTTACGACTACGGTTATGCAAAAACCTCTCCTGATATTCTTTGATAACGCTCACCACCGATCTCATACATTGACCGTTACCGGAACAGGATATTCTGAGAATTTCAGCGGCATTAATATCAGCCAGCCGCCGGCCCAGCAATAAGGCTCGTAATTCTTTTACCTGACCGGTACACTCCGGGGCATCGGTAATGTCAAAATCGGTGAAACGAAACTCTCCGGTTTTATCACTCAAAGAAAACCGAATCTTATCGCAACAATCATCCATGATTTTGCTCCCTTATTAACCGGCCCAGATTTCCTTTTAATTACATGGTAAACAACAAGGCATTAGCAATCATAAAGCCGGCTGCGGCAAGGGTGGTAAAGGCGAAAATCCTCTTTAGAACAACAGGTTCTGTTTTTAGCGCGAATTTGCCGCCAATTATTCCTCCCATAATGGCAACCGCTCCCAAGGGCAGGGCAAATACAGGATCAAATTCACCCCTTACTGCATGTCCTAAAAATCCCATCAAGGCTGTCATTGCCACCATGGTAGAGGCGGTACCAACCGCCACCCTTACCGGCAAACCGCAGGCGAGAACCATCAGGGGCACTAAAAATGAACCGCCTGACACGCCCACCATACCGGCCGCCAAACCTGTCGCCAACATAACGGGCAGCGCCACATAAAAATTCACGGTGTATTGAATATCGCCGGTTTTAAAGCTCCAATATCCAAAACGTTTTTTGGTGTTGATTGTTTTCGGCTTGACCGGAAGCAGCATTAACAATCCCGCCATAGTCAACATGGCGGCAAACACATATTTCAAGGTAATTCCGGTAAACTCATAAGCCGCCATTCCACCCACAAAGGCCATCATACCGGTTGTCAATCCAATCATTACCGCCATGGGCCAGGCAATAATCTTGTGTTTATGGAAGATCAATATCGCGCCGATAGCTGTTACAAACATGATAAATTGGCCGGTTGTCGCTGCCTGATGCATTGATTCCCCGGCTATGATCAATAAAATCACGTAAAAATTTCCCCCGCCCCGACCCGCCATGGTCATAAAAACTGCAATAAGCAGAATAGCAACTGCTGTAATTATCAGTCTTAACATCACATTTCTTGATTCATATAAACGTAAAAGTAAAACTATAACATTGCTTTACTTCGTTTTCCCCTTATTCAATATGGGGCTTTACTTTTTCTAATATGGCATTCTTGGGCACGGCCCCCACTATCCCGTCTGCGATCTCGCCGTTCTTAAATATACCCAAAGTCGGTATGCTCATGATACCATATTTTGTCGCCGTCTTCGGCGCCTCATCAACGTTGAGCGTACATACTTTCAGTTTGCCATCATATTCCTCGCCTATTTCTTTGACTATCGGCGATACCATACGACACGGCCCGCACCACGGGGCCCAGAAGTCCACCAGTACCGGCAGGTCCGAGTTCAAAACCTCGGTCTCGAAATTACTGTCGTCAATTACTACTTCCATTTGGGCATCCTTTCTGTGTCAATACCAATAGAGTTTATTTACCGGCTTCCGTCTGGGTAAGCACCATGGCATTTTGCGGGCACTGAGCGACGCAAAGGGCACAGCCGTTACATATATCCGGGTTCACTATGGCATACCCTTCAACCTTGACAGCCCTGACGGGGCAGACGTCCTGGCAGATGCCGCAGCCGGTGCATTTGTCGGAATCGACGACCGCAATAGCCTTACGTCCGCTTTCAAGCTGAGCTATCCTATTGTTTAATTGGCGCTTTTGCTGCTCCAGCAATTCGGCCTGTTGTTTTAGAGCAGCCAGCTCCTGCTCCGGGCTTTGAGTTTCGGGACCTTGAGGAAAACTCGCAGGCGGGCTTGTCGGTGGGATGGCCGTTGGCATATCCATAGCTTGGCCCATGCCTCTACCGCCGCCCATACCCATACCTCGGCCCTGGCCGCGGCCACCGCCCATACCCATGCCTCGGCCCTGGCCGCGGCCGCCGCCCATACCCATGCCTCGACCCTGGCCACGTCCGGCCCCCATGCCCATCCCTCGACCCTGGCCGCCCCCGCCGCCCATACCTAAACCCATACTCCCGCCTGGGCCAACCGGATTGGACATCGGTTGTCCCGTGGGCCCTGGTCCTGCCGGTGCAGCGCTCATACCAAAGTGGCTGGCTACACTTGGCCCCGAAGTGGAAGAAAATCCGCCGGCCTTGAACTGCTCAACGGCACTGCGGACAGGTCCGCTGATACCGCTGATAACCTGGATGCCCGCCTGACCAAATACATTAAAGGCGTTAGGACCGCAATTGCCGGTGAGAACGGCTACCACGCCTTTTTCCGACATTAACTGAGCGGACTGTATCCCCGCCCCGCCGCCCAGGGCCATATTAGGATTCTCGAGGGGCTCAAACTGCATGGTGTCGGTATCAATGATCAAAAAATACGCACATCGGCCGAAGCGAGCCTCTACCTGATCGTCAAGGGTAGGACCCGTTGAAGTTATGGCAATTTTCATAAAAATCCCTTTCTATGAGAGACCGCACGTTCCGGTGGGACAAGAATCGCTGCTTTGGGAGGTGGCGTTGCTCTGTCCCACGGAAAAACCGGAAAACACTTTCTGCATATCCGAACTCTCACATTTTTTGCAGACGTGCTTGTTTTTACCGCCGCTTTTTTCCAGAAATTCCTGTTTATTGCCGCACTTATTACATCTGTACTCAAATATAGGCATGACTTTACCTCCGGTTAAATCCTTTCCATTCATTACTGTCTCAAAGACAAACACTCCCCCTATTAACCTAAAAGCTGTAAGATTACCAGTGTTCGCCTGGCGGATTTTCAATCTTTGCTGCTTTTCTGGCTTTCGAGTTCTTCTATCCGTTTCTTAATGCCGTCCAGGGCATCTTCAAGGTATTCCGACTGGCCTTTGAGCCCGTCGAGTTCCTGTTCCGCCGTCATGGTAGGGGTAAATGGCGCACCGCCATAAGCATATGGATTTACAGCAGCCCCATAAGCATATGGGTTCACGGCGCCTCCCCAGGCAGGCAGGCCTTGAGCGGTTCTGGACCAGCCGGGAAGACCGGTTGCATAGAACCAATTGCGACGCCCCCAGCCGCCGCCTCGGCCCCAGCCGCCACCACGGCCCCAGCCGCCACCACGGCCCCAGCCGCCATAGCCCCAGCCGCCCACCGGATTCATATAACCCGGCATCGGGTATCCTGCACAAAAACCCGCGGCTCTACCTGTCATGGGTCCGACGCCCGCGGGACCTGTTCTATCTCCACCTGGCATGATAAATCTCCTTTCGAAAAAATTAGCCTCTTGTCATCTTCGTACCACATTTTGGACAGCTTATTGCCTTACAAGGCTGTCCGGCAGTATGAGCGGCAGTGGCGCCGCATTTCGGGCATACACAACTTCCACCCGGCCCGGCGGCAAATGGGCCGCCCATCCTGCCTCTACCCTGGCTCTGGCCTTGGCCCCTACCCCGGCCTGTGCCGGGACCCTGGCCGCTTGGCCCTGTACCATCACCTCTTGGCATAATATCCATCTTTTCTGCAATTGCTTGCTAATTCAAATCTATCACCAATAACCAAATCTGCCTCGGCCGCGACCTCGGCCCCGACCGAAACCTCGGCCAAAACCAAAGCCTCTGCCCAGCCACGGATTCGCCCAGCCGCCATAAGGCGATCCATATCCGACACCATAGGGCCCGACTGCCGGCGCCCCGGCGCCATAAAAACCGGCTCTGCCTGCCGCAGGGTTCATATACCCCGGCACGGGGAAACCGGCACAGAAACCGGCCGCTCTACCTGTCATGGGCCCGGCGCCCGCAGGACCTGTTCTGTCTCCAAATGGCATGTTAATCACCTCCTTTCCAGTAAATTAAAACCTTTGTTCATTATTTTTTCCGCAGGCTAACTAGTGATTCCTGCACTATCAAATCCTGGCATTTATTTGGTCTCTTTAACTAAAAAGTAACGGCGCCTTTATATGTTCTGCTCTTTCTTAAAATCATTTCGCCTACTTCACAACTCAAGTCTCTGGCAATAACAGGGCACTTGGCCTTTAGTATGAAAAATATATCCTTATCGACATCGCTGAGAGTTTCGTAGTTGCCCTGTCCTTTGGCTATGATTAAATCAGCTTCTTCAAAACGATTGCGGAAATTTTATGAACATGTTTCCGGAATTGTACCCGGTGCATCAGAACCGTTATCGATGACTTCTACCATTTCAGTTAGACCGGCAAATTCAGCATCTTCAATCGTGGCATCATTTATGACTGGGGATCCCTTTACCACTACAGTAACCTTTTCCCAGGGAAGCTGCTCAATCAGCAAACGGTCGAAAACAATCTCGCCGGCGTTATCCGCCAAATAGAGTATCTTCTCTGCTCGGCTTACCGCATTTCTAAACTCTTCTATCTGCCGACGGTTGTAATCCGCTGTCAGCGATTCGTTAATTATCCTTTCTATATCAGATTCAGCTATTGACGCTTTAACACCCAAATCAATGATGTTTCCCGCTATAGCCAGCCGAACAGCTGTCTCCAGCGGGTCCTCAGAGGTCCTGACACGTTCTTCTAATTCCGCACATAGTTCTAAAGCTAATCGGTTAAATCGCTGCTTTAATTCGCGATATGGGTCGGCGTTGCCGATCAGTTTCCGAATCAATCGGTGTATCTGTTGCCCGATGGCGGGCGGACTCTGGCTTATATCCAGTTCAGTTGCCAGACGAAGGACCTGATGAACAACCTGTTCGTGAATTTGCTCATCTTCGGTGGCCAATCTCACTGAATCGAGCGCCTGACGAATAAAACAAGGAATACAATCTAAAAAAATCTGCATAACTTTACTTGCCTAACGGCAAATCTAAACCTTAAACCCAATGTCCTTCAACGTTGGCCTGATCTACTTCTTCTAATTTACCTGCCTTGAACGCATCTATTGCTTCCCGAACCGTAGTATTTTCTGCAAGGAACATCTTCACGCCGGCACTATAGAGGGTCTTAAAAGCATTGGGGCCCACATTGCCGGTTATCACTGCTTCGGCACCAAGTTTGGCGATATTCTGCCCCGTCTGAATCCCGGCTCCTTGCATGGCGTTTAGATTCACAACGTTGTCATGGGCGGCAAATTCACCTGTTTTACTGTCAACGACGATTATCCATTTTGCCCGCCCGAATCTCAGGTCAATTTCGCTTGAAAGTTCTTTACCCTGTGCTGTTATTGCTATCCTCATTTTTTCTTTCTTTCTTTGGTCTGATTAAACTCCGTCCCCGTCGGTTGCGCATTATTTTTACATTAAATATATTTTTTGTTTACCGTCGCCTACCACGCCGCGCCCGGCGTCTGCGAAAGCCTCTAGGCGCCCCTACCCAAACATTGGGTAAGGCATATTGCGGCAGACTTAAGTTGCCCGTTTTATATGCCGCTAGAATTTGTTCCGTTGAGCCGGCCAAAAACGACAACACCTGAATGCCAGAGCTGGTTAGCATCTCAGCCAAAGCTCTCGAGATTGCTCCACAAATCAGTACATGAACGCCAAGTCGTCTTAGCCTGGCTGCTCTTTCCGGTCCACTCTGCTCGGTAAGGGTTATTTCTTTTCGACTTTTCTCAATACCATTTTCCAGGTCAATCAGTAAAAGCTTGTCAGCAAAATCGAACACGCTGGAAATCTTGTTTTGCCAAACTGAAATAGCTACCTTCATAATCAGGCTCCATGAGCATAAGGAGCAAATTCTGTGCCAGTATAGCAACTTACCGCATACTATAATCCTAAGTGCTTGCAAATCATAGATTTAAGATAAAAAGAGCTGTGCAGTGTTGCCGGATTTGGCATTGCAGATTGCAATAAACAGAAACACTTTTCTGTTGCAGAATGCGATAGGTTTGAATTGTTTGTTGGCGTGTTGGTGAATTACTCTGCTGGAGTGTTCAGATTCTTTAGTTTCCTGAACAGAGTGCTGGAGTTGATCCCTAATTCCTTGGCTGCCGCGGTACGATTGCCGCGGTTGCGGCGCAAGGCCTGTTCAATCATTATTTCTTCCATTTGCTTTAGCGTTCGGAATTTGTTCACATCAATGTCTTTGTCCGAGCTGATCATTGAATCGGGCAAATGCCTGGGCTCGATAATATCCCCCTGACAAAGCACGAAACAGTGTTCAAGGGTGTTCTCAAGTTCCCTAATGTTGCCGGGAAAATCGTAGCTTAAAAGAATTCCCATTGCCTCATCGTTCAGGCAGCATATATTCTTGTTGTAAATGTGATTGAAGCGATTAATAAAGTGCTCTACAAGAAGAGGAATATCTTCATTTCTTTCTCTGAGCGGAGGTAGTGATAATTTAACCACATTAATACGATAATATAAATCGCTCCTGAATACCCCTTTCTCAACTAACTGAGCCAAATCTTTATTCGTGGCGGTAATGATCCTTACATCAGCAGTTTCAGACGAGACAGCGCCTACCGGCTCATAAGTTTTCTCCTGGAGTACCCGCAGCAGCTTGACTTGTACAGCAGAAGATATATCCCCTATTTCATCTAAGAATATGGTGCTGCCTTCGGCACGTTTAAAACGGCCGGGTTTGTCCTTTTTAGCATCGGTAAAGGCACCTGCCTTATAGCCGAACAGTTCCGACTCCAATAACGTATCCGGAAGAGCACTGCAATTGACGGCAACAAAAGGATTATCTTTCCGGTCACTCAAATTATGAATGGCCCGGGCGAATAACTCTTTCCCGGTACCGGTTTGCCCATCTATCAGAACGGTACAATCACTTACTGCAATTTGGGGCAGGATATCAAACAGTTCTTGAATCTTGTGATTTCTACTGATGATATCTTCACAACTGTACTGCTTTTGAAGTTGCTTTCGTAATTCTTCCACGACAGTCATGTCACGAAATGTTTCAACCCCGCCAATGATCTGACCGTCTTGGTCTTTAAGCAAGGCTGTAGATATAGTTATGGCCTTACGTTGCCCTTGAGCATCTATAATATAAACAGGCTTGTTAATGACAGGCTTACCGGTATTCATAGTGCGTAGCAAGGCACAGTCAGACTCACAAACGTTGGCGCGCAATACGTCCTTGCATATTCGACCAATGGCTTTCTGACGAGATATCCCGGTTATCTGTTCGGCTGACCGGTTAAATGAGGTAATTCGCCAGTCTTTGCTGACCGTGAATACACCATCAGCTATACTGTCCAGAATCACATCTCTTTTTTCGTAGGTACTATAATCCATTTAAAATATTATAGTAAACTGAGTTGTTTTTTCAAATACTATATAGATTTGGTTATTTGGAGGAAAGCCCCGCGAATAATCCGTTCAGGCTGCATGTCTCTGCTGTTTGATTCGTTTCTTCTACTGTGGCGGGGTGGTAAAACCCAATTTCTGATTTCTTTGTTGAAAACATGGATATAGTTCTCCTTGTATAATGATTTGGTGATGTATAACAAAAACCATAATCTACCAGTTATTATGGTGAATCCGCGATTCGTTATATCGATCTGCTGGAGCTTTATATTCTCCCGGGCACCTCACAGGTATCTGGATCAAAAAATCAACAAAGCTGAAGTGGCTTTCACGGTCAGAGATCCGTGGCAAAACCGTGGCGTCGGTACTCACCTGATGAATTTATTGATTACTATCGCCAAACGTAATGGGATAAGCGGCTTCACCGCCGAGGTGCTCCGGGAAAATAAAGCTATGCAGAGGGTGTTTCATAAAAGCGACTGCCAGGTTAAAAGCCGGTTAAATGAAGGGATTTATAGCTTCGAACTTGCCTTTTCAACAGGAACATTCTCATCCTTATAGAAGCATTTGGTATAGTTTTTTCCTAAGTGAAATTTGGGAAAAAACCTTGCAGGAAAGGACTACCAACCTCGTTTAATAAATAGAGACTTAATAAAAATTAACGAGATCCAAGAAAAACGAGGAAATTGAGGATGGCAATATGTTAAATGCAGTGGGTATGAAAAAGTGGGTTTATCACGTGGGTGCGCACCACTATAACAACATAGTACTTGCTGAAAATCTACTGCTTAACAAGCGATTTTGGAAATTGACTGGAAGTGTAATCCTAGCAGTAGTTTATATATTATTGGTGTTATTGCTGGCAGGTCTCGTTTATACCTGCCCAGCTAATCCGTTAAGCCCTATTTACAATTGGATTTCAAGTCTGTCTTGAATATTTAAGCCTTCTGGTTGCTTGGAGAAACTGATGAGTATATTTGACTGGCTGGCCGGCAGAAAAAATATCACATATAAACACAAGGATGGAACCGCCCTGGTTCTGCAAACATTAATGGCACCTTCCAGGGCACAGGGTAATAAAATATCACACGGGTAGTTTATGATGTCATCGAGCAACTTATCCGCCCCGGCAAAACCGACTACGCTGCCGGTTTGGTTGATGACATGTAGAAGGTCATTAAATTGAAAGTACAAGACGGTTATATCGAATTAAGTTGTTATTTTATGACTCTGTGTCTGCGAACTATTGTCAATATAATATATAAATCCATATCACCTGTCAATATTAGAGAACTGGTTCTGCTGACAAAAGAATGACTGAAAAGCCCATAATCCATATCTCACCCAAAAAGGACACAGAGCATGGCAGTGAACGAACCACTTACGGATTATTACACGATGTTAACGGCGATGAGTATGCCGATAACAAACTGGAAACATTACTACGCGCCATGGCCAACGATTTGTACAACGCCATCAACGAACAAGGTGAAGTTTAAAATTATGTTAGGATGAAAGGGATAATATGATCCAATAATGATGTCACGATCCTGTACTTTGTAAGGGCCGTAAGAACCTTAATCTGGTAACCGCGAAAGGGTTGTGAATCCTGACTGTAACGGGATTTGCAGCCCTATTTTTATCGCTAAAATAACCAAAATTATTGGTTGCAAATCAAGACTTCCTGATGCTAATATGATCGGCAGGTTAATCCGAGCCGAACCAGCATCGGAAGACCGTGTCAGAACGGTCAAACATTCAAATACGTGCTCATCTGGCATGATGAGCGAGGCAAAGAACGATGGCAAACCTTAAGTTGTCAAGACAGTCGCTAGGCGGAAAAACAGAGAGCTCAGAAGGAGCGCGAACTTCGGATGGGTCTGATCGAACCGGCAATAATGAAACTAAGTCAGTTTCAAGAAGACTGCTTAGTAAAAACCAGTGGTCAAGTTCGAGAAGGCACCTTGGATGAGTATGGTGCCACGATGAATCAGTTCATTGATCTGGTTGGTGATGTGGATTATCGTAGTATTAGACATGAACATGGCGAGCGTTTCATCCAGGCCTGCCTGAAGCGGGGCAACAGTCCCGCCACGGCCAATAAAAAGATAGGCTCCCTCAAGCGGATCTTCCAGATGGCAGTGCAACGTCGGCAAATGGAAGACAATCCATTTCGCTATGTCCGCAAACTCAAGGTCGCACCCCGGAAGATCAGGGTCTTCAGCGATAAGGAATGTCAGCGGATGATTGAAGCCACTCAAAAATTGTATTTCTACATGCCTCTAAGATGGGACATCCTGATTCTGGCTGCTCTTTCCACCGGCATGCGTCG
>Ga0111186_1032_pt1 | contig 22293 bp, 14 predicted proteins | sample DeeMarSWOR324_28_FD_80243 | JGI IMG/M metagenome (GOLD analysis project Ga0111186, IMG submission 80243) | Phycisphaerae bacterium SM23_30 | reverse complement strand
ACCAGCCTGCCGGATTTGCAAGAGCTGCGCACAGAAGTCAATTCGTGGTTTACCGAGGCAGCGTTGGAGGCATCCTTAGGACTGGTACAAAGTGAAACGGAAACAATTGCCCGCCGCTGGCTGGCCAAGTCCGGCAAACGCTGGCGTCCTTTCCTGACCGCCGGCCTCTGGCGCACCCTCCAAAAGAACAAGAAAGGTCCTTTACCGGATACCTTGCGCCGACTGACGATGGCGGTGGAGTGTTTTCATAAGGCCTCGCTGATTCATGACGATATCGAAGATCATGACGAGCAGCGCTACGGCGAAAAGACCTTGCACAAGCGGTACGGGATGCCGATAGCTCTTAATGTCGGAGATTTCCTCTTAGGAGAAGGTTATCGTCTCATCGGCGCGCTGGACATGGCCGCTGAACGTAAGGAAAAGATTCTGCAGGTTGCCGCCGAAGGACATAGGAATCTATGCTTGGGTCAGGGCGCCGAATTGTGGTGGCTCAGCCATCAACAGCTCCTCTCGGTCAAAGAGGTTCTGGAGATATTCCGGCAAAAGACCGCCCCGGCTTTTGAAGTGGCGCTGCGTTTTGGCGCCATATACGCCGGCGCCGCCCCTGAAACGGAAGAGATACTGCGCCAATACAGCGAGGCTTTAGGTATCGCCTATCAGATTCGAGACGATCTGGATGACGCCGAGACGGAACCGCAAAATGCCGGGGCCTGGCTTTGCCGCAAGCAGCCTTCCATCTTAACGGCGGTGGCTTATGAGCGGGCCCGGGGTGACGATAAGACTATATTGAAAGCATTCTGGCAAAGGGGCCAATGCTCTGATATGATAGCTACCAGGCTTGATGACTTGTGGAAGTGCTTGAACGTCGAGGCAGTAACCAGAGATTTGCTGGAGTCGTACAAAAACCGGGCCCTCTGCGTGCTGAGCGGTCTGAACAATACCGATCTCAAGAGCATGCTGCGGCGGGTAATCAGCAAGATATTTTATGACGTAGAAGTAATGAGTTGTTGCAATGACTATCAGGCGGGAAATGCTCCAAGCGGCCCGACGGGCCCAAAATCTGCTCAGTGATTCCCGCGACCTGGTCGTTGCCTTTATCAGGCGGCAGCTCCGCGAAGACGGGGGCTTTAAAGGGCGCAGCGACAACAGCGATCTTTATTACACGGTCTTTGGCATAGAAAGCCTCTTGGCCCTGGGGGCGGATCTGCCGGTCGAAAACATCGCCGAATATCTAAAAAATTGGGGCGCCGGCGAATCCCTGGACCTGGTGCATTTGGCCTGTCTGATACGTTGCTGGGCGGATTTATCCTGTACAATTTTAGCAACCGAAGTTCGTGATAGCATATTGACCCGATTGGGAAGTTATCGCAGCACAGACGGTGGTTTTGCCTCCGATATCAAAAGTGAATGCGGCAGCGCTTATGCCTGTTTTATGGCCCTGGGGGCGTATCAGGATTTAGGTTTGAAAGCACCCCAACCGGCGGGAATAATTCATTCTCTTAAGGCTCTAAGGACCGATGATGGAGGATACGTTAACCAGCGAGGTAAAAGTGCAGGTTCGACACCCGCTACCGCCGCGGCAGTGATTATTCTAAAACAAATGGGAGAACCGGTTGATAAAAGTATGGCTCAATGGTTACTTCGACAGCAGCATCCACAGGGAGGCTTTCTGGCTATGGCGGCGGCGCCGACGCCCGATCTGCTCTCCACGGCGACGGCCTTACACGCCCTGGCGGCCCTGAAGACGCCTCTCGACAATATCAGACGACCCTGTCTTGATTTTTTAGACAGTCTTTGGAGCAGCCAGGGAGGGTTTTGCGGTCATGCCTTCGACGATACCATTGACTGTGAATATACCTTTTATGGGTTGCTGGCTCTGGGGCATCTGGATAGCGGAAAGTGACGACCAAAAGCAATTTCAAAACAAATTATGGTGATAACAAAGCCTCGTCGTGGGCAAGAACGCAGACTAATTCCGTTAAGATATTGCTCGATGCCCGTCTGGCCGACGGTTATTGGCGGGGGGCGCTGTCCGGCAGTGCCCTGGCGACGGCGACGGCACTTTTCGCTCTGGCAGTAGTGAACCAGGAAAAGTATAGCCGGCTCATTGAAAAAGGGCTTCTCTGGCTGGCAGAGAACGTCAATTCCGACGGCGGCTGGGGTGATACGATAGTCAGCGACAGTAATATCAGTACCACGGTGCTTTGCTGGGCGGCATTTACCCCGACCAAAGATGATCCCCAATATCAAAAAGTGGTTGAGCGCGCGACGGATTGGCTTACTGAGCAAGCGGGCAATACCCGGTCCAAAAATATAGCCCAGGCACTTACGCGGCGGTACGGCCATGACCGCACCTTTTCCGCCCCGATTTTGACCATGTCCGCCTTGAGCGGGAGATGGGGCTCGTCAAATCAGGCATGGCAATATGTGAAACCATTGCCCTTTGAATGGGGAGTGATTAGTCATCGCTGGCTCAAATGGCTGCGGCTGCCGGTGGTCAGCTATGCCCTGCCCGCCCTCATTGCTATTGGTCAGGTGCGTTACCATTTTCTCAAACCCCGAAATCCCCTGGCCCTGCTGATACGACATTTGGCCCGCAACAAAACTCTATCCGTACTACAAAAAATACAACCGGACAGCGGCGGTTTTCTCGAAGCAATCCCCATAACCAGCTTTGTGGTAATGAGCCTGGCGGAGATGGGATTGAAAGATCATACGGTGGTAAAGAAAGGGGTAGAATTTATCACGGCGTCAATGCGGGAGGACGGCAGCTGGCCCATCGATACCAACCTGGCCACCTGGGTGACAACTTTGTCGGTAAAGGCCCTGGCCGGCGGTTCCGGCTTAAATAAACACCTTGACTCCAAAGAACGGCAAAAGATTGTCGATTGGCTCTTAATGCAGCAGCACCGTACCGAACACCCATATACGCAGGCGGCGCCCGGCGGCTGGGCCTGGACCGATCTTTCCGGCGGCGTGCCGGACGCCGATGATACCGCCGGGGCCCTTTTGGCCCTGCGGAAATTAGCCGAGCCGCATGAGCGAATCCTGCCCGCCGTAAAGGCTGGTGTCCAATGGCTCTTAAAATTGCAGAATCGCGACGGCGGTATCCCCACCTTTTGCCGCGGCTGGGGTAAATTGCCTTTCGACCGCAGCGGCGCCGATCTGACCGCTCATGCAGTAGCAGCCTGGGACGAGTGGTTTGACATTCTGCCGAAACAATTACAAAAACGAACCCAAAAAGCAATATATAAAGCCATCCATTACCTGTTGCGAGTCCAACGACCGGAAGGATCATGGATTCCCTTATGGTTCGCAAATCAAGCGGCGCCGGGACGGGAAAATCCAACTTACGGGACCGCCCGGGTGGTGTCAGCGGTGGTTGAGCCCTTAATTCGATCTGTCCCCCAGGCATGGCTGAGTCTGGAAAAGGCCCTCCAATGGTTGATTAAAATAAAAAATGATGACGGTGGTTGGGGCGGCGCTCAAAATGTAGTTTCGAGTATCGAAGAGACAGCCGTGGCGGTACAAGCTTTACAAAAATATTATTCCGTTTGTAACCATATTGAGGGCCAACCGACCGGTGTGCCTTCAACGAAAGTAAAAGAGGCGATTGATGCCGGCATTAATTGGTTGATGGTACATACCAAAGAAGGGACAGAATTTAATCCTGTCCCCATCGGACTGTACTTCGCCGAATTATGGTATTATGAGAAGCTTTACCCGATCATATTTACGGTAGCGGCATTGGAACAAAACGCTCGGTTAAAGTCGTGGTAATACCCACGCAAATATGATATTATTAATGCTGGACTTTTGCAAAATTGGCTTTTGGCATACATTAGTAAAGAAATTTCTGCATAAAATTTCTCCTATGTATCTTTTTTCTTATTAGGAGCTCTTGGTTTTGCGAATCTTTAACATGGTCATATTATATGGAAATTAGATTATGCCTGATACGTTGATCACCAGCCCTGCCGGCATCTTGGCCGTTTTGGTGGGGATATGCGCGTTTTTTTTCTTTTTAGAAAAGCAGACCGGCTGGAAGCTGTTTAATTATCTTCCGCCTTTGATATGGATTTACCTGACGCCGGTGATACTGGCCAATCCGGGCGTTATCTGGAAAGGCTGTCCGGCTATTATCGCCCATGATTCGCCGCTATTTGACTGGATGAGAGATGTGATATTGCCTCTGTTTCTGATCATTTTAATGCTGGAAGTGGACGTGGCGGCGGCCTTTCGGATTATGGGCAAGGGAGTCTTTGTGATGCTGTTCGGCACTGCGGGAGTGGTTCTAGGGGCGCCGATAGCCTATTCAATAATTAAAGGTCATCTGGGGCCGGATGGCTGGAAGGCGTTTGCCATTTTATCGGGCAGCTGGATCGGCGGCACCGGCAATATGGCCGCCGCCGAAAGAGCTTTCAATGTCGCCAAAGGTTCACCGGAGTTTGGTCTGGCGGTGCTGGCCGATAACTTCGTGTATATCTTCTGGCTGCCCATTATGCTCGGCTCCAAAAGAATAGCCGGCTGGTTTAATAAGTTCACCAGAGTCGATCCCAAACGCATCGGGATGCTGGAGCGGCTCTCCTCAGAATTACCTGCCGACAAGGGTAAAGTCGAGATGCGGCACCTTCTTTACCTTTTATTTTTAGGTTTGTTCTTCAGTTGGCTGGCGGTGCAGGTGACTGATTTAATTCCCCTGCCCGCCAAAGGTGAGCCTTTGGGAGCAATATTTAGCGAAGATACCGTTATTATCCTTTTCATCACGACCTTTGGCATTCTGCTGTCGATGACGCCCGCCCGCAAGATACCCGGAAGTCACCCCTTGGCTATGGCTTTGGTCTTTATCTACGTCGCCAATATGGGGGCCAAAACCAGCCTGGAAAGACTCGCCGAGGAGGCGCCCTGGTTTTTGCTGGGGGCTTTTATCTGGATTTTCCTGCACGGCTTTTTCTGCGTCCTGGGCGCTAAGCTCTTCCGCATCGACATTCACTCGACCGCCATCTCCAGCGCCGCCAATATCGGCGGCGCCGCCAGCGCCCCCATCGTGGCCGCCTATCATAATGAAAAACTGGTCCCCGTCAGCATCCTGATGGCCCTGATCGGTTATGCCATCGGCACTTACGGCGCCATCGCCGCCGGCCATCTCTGCCGCCTCCTCTCCTGAGTCATGACGACCTGAATCGTTATTTCTTCTTAAAAACTGGACTTTTACAAAATTGAGGTTAGGCATTTATTATTTAAGAAAATCGTTTTTTAGATTTCCTTGATGTCATAGCAGAAGAGGTCTTTTTCCTGGCGGACATAAAGCCGGCCGTCGGCAATGGCCGGATGCGCCCACCAAATCTTCTCGCTGCTCCGGGGAATATTAAATGAACTGATAATCTTGAATTCCTTGGGATCGGCTTTAACCAAAGCCAACTCGCCGGTGTTCTCATTATAGCAATACAACATACCGTCCGCGTAAATAATCGCGCCTTTATTCCTGTTCCAGCTATATTCGTACATCACCTTTCCCGTTCTCCAGTCGAGACAGACCCAGTTGCCGCGGGTGTTGGAGAGCCAGTTGGAGCCGTAGATATAACCATCGACCAGCACCACGTTGCCGTGATGATTGTCCAGCGTCTGATTAGTCCATTTGCGCGTTATAGCGTTCCCATCCGCGGAAAGCACCAGCATAGCCCCTCCATCGTTGTACCCGCTGGTGACGAAGATCCCCCCGTCATGATAGAGGGGGCTGACAGGATTGATGTCTTGCGGTCTGCGGCCCTGGTAATCGGTAAATTTGTCTTGCCAGAGAACTTTACCGGTCGCAGCATCGACGCCGATGACGGAGACCGCCGTCTGGGTGACAATGATTTTCTTTCCGTTTCTTTCGGCGCAAATCGGCGAACAGTATGATCCCAGCTCGCTCAGCCCTTTGGTGCTCCAGACGACTTCGCCGGTCATCTTGTCCAGGCCCGCCATAGTGCCCAGCCTGCCCCCGGGAGTGCAGATCACCTTATCATCAATAATCAGAGGCGACTCCGCCCAACCCCAACTGGCCATTTGGCCCTGCAATTCCTTGACGGCGTCGGTAGTCCATATCTTTTTGCCGGTTTTTGATTCATAGCAATGTACCGCTCCCATACCGCTGATAAGGTAAAGCCGATCTTCTTCAATGGTGGGTGTGGTGCGGGTGCCGGGATGGTCCCCTGTCCATTCCGGTCCGTAGTTTTGTTTCCATTTGAGCTCACCGTCGAGGTCAAAAGCGAATACTACCCCTTCCTTACCGAACCTGCCGGCGGTATAGACCATGCCGTCGGCTATGGCCAGGGACGAATAACCTTGGCCCAGGTCTTCCTGCACCGACCAGAGCAGTTCGGGCCCGCCCATGGGCCATTCTTTCAATAGGCCCGTTTCCGCGGATTTACCGTCACGGTTGGGACCCCGAAACTGCGGCCAATCATCGGCCCCACTCATCGTTGCCGCCCATAACACCAATACGAAAACCATTGTACCGACGCGTTTTTTCATCGAAAAATTCTCCTGTCCCCCAGTTCTTGTTTATATGACTCCTTAAAATGGAACTTAGGCATATAGTATTTAAGAAAATCCGTCTCTTGAATCCGTTCTTCTTGTCTCTATTATTCGCCATTATTACGCTTGATAGGCTGAGTAATTTGCATCCCGTCCGGTCTTCTATTTGGCTTTAATATCATAGGCCATCATGGCGCTGCCGTGTCGGATATAAAGACGACCGTCCGAGATCGCCGGATGGGTCCAGTGTTGACCGCTACCGTGGGTGATTTTGAAGGAACTTACCACCTCAAATCCGGCCGGTGTAGGTTTCACCAGCGCGAAATAACCTTCATCATCCTCGTAGCAGTAGAGCATCCCGTCGGCGTAAATGACGGAGCCTTTGTTGTGCCACGTCGTTTCGTACATGACTTTTCCGGTCTCAAAATCAAGACAGACCCAGTTGCCTTTTTCGTTGGAGAGAAAATTGGAGCCGTAAATATAGCCGTCCACTAGCACCACGTTGCCGTGATGACAATCCAAAGTCTTATCCGTCCATTTACGCCTAACGCTGGTTCCGTCGGCCGAAAGCTCCAGCAAAGCGCCCCCGTCGTCATATCCGCTGGTGGTATAAATAAAATCCTCGTGATAAATTGGACTGATGGGATTTGTGTCGCTGATTCTGGGGCCCTGGTACTCGGCGAACATATCCTGCCAGAGAATTTTTCCGTTAGCGGCCTCGACGCCGACCACGGCTTTGGCGGTCATGGTGACAATGATCTTTTTGCCGCCCCGTTCGACGAGAATAGGGGAACAATAAGCGCTCTTATCGGTCAGGTCTTTGGTGACCCAGATTACCTCGCCGGTTATTTTATCCAAAGCCGCCATGGTGGCTAATTTGCCCCCCGGTGTGCAGATCACCTTATCATCGACAACCAATGGAGATTCCGCCCAGGCCCATAAAGGTCTAACACCCTGGTATTTGGCAGCGGCGTCAAGAGACCATTTCTTAGCGCCGGTTATCGCATCATAACAATATAAAGCACCCAATCCGCTAAAAAAATATACCCGATCACCCTCCACCGTAGGGATAGAGCGCGTGCCGGGGCGGGTGGGCCGATACCATTCCGGGCCGTAGATCACTTTCCATTTCAAATCCCCCTCCAGATCCAAAGCAAAAAGCACCCCCTCCTTTCCGATAACACCGGTGGTGTAAATCATACCCTTGGCTATGACCGGATGGGAAAAACCAATGCCCAGGTCCGCCTGGGCCGTCCAGAGCAGCCGGGGGCCGCCCTCAGGCCATTCTTTCAAGAGGCCCGTTTCCGCTGATTTGCCGTCACGGTTAGGCCCTCGAAACTGGGGCCAATCATGGCCCAAACATATAGAGAATACCAGTAATACTAAAAATAATGCCCCCTTGCCGACATGGTATCTCATATGTACATTCTCCTGCCCCCGTTAAATCCACTTTTTGGTTCTTTATCCTGAATCCAAGCCCGCTAATTCCAATCTTTTTTATATTATATGGCCGCTAAACGCGATGTCAACAGAAAACAAAAGCAAACTTGAATTTGTTGTCTGATTATGAAATAATCAATAAAAACCCTGGCATAACCAAAAATCGGCATGGAGCTATGAAAACACTGCTTAAAGCGACTGCACTTATTTTTATTACCGGCGGCATCCTTATAGGCCTCTGGTTCCAGCTCAAAGAGCCCTCCTCGAAAGCTATTGACACCGAGCAGAAGCAACCATCCGATCGGAAAGCAGCGCCGCACGGCAGCCACCTTCAACAACCCGACCGTAACCCCCAAAAAACCGATACTGAAATCCCGCAAACCCGCATTGAAATCACTGAGATACCGCCCGACCTGGCGGCGTCGGAGTGGCCCATGTTTCGCGGCGGTCCTCAATTGATGGGAGTGGCGGCGGGAACCTTACCCGACCGACCCCAAAGGCTTTGGCGCCGCCGTATCGGTATGATGCTAAAATCTTCCCCCGCCATCAGTAACGGCCGAATCTTTATCGGCTCCGATGATCCCAATATCCTGGCACTCGACTTAAAAACCGGAGATTATATCTGGAGTTATACACCCGAAGACGCGGTCGAAAGCCCGCCCTGTGTGGTGGACGGTCTGGTGGTGGTCGGCGCCAGTGATGGTCTTCTGTACGCCCTGGACGCCCAATCCGGTCTGTTGCAGTGGAAATATCAAACTGAAGGACAGATACTGGGCGCCCCGAATTTCCAGCACGACCAGAACGGAAAGACCCGGATACTGGTGGGCAGCTACGATAATTACCTGCACTGCGTCGATGCCGCCACCGGTGAGGGAATTTGGACTTATCAAACCGACAACTATATCAACGGAGCGCCGGCGGTGGCCCGCCAAAGGGCGGTTTTTGGAGGATGTGATCGAATAATTCACGTAGTATCAACTATGGATGGCCAGGCCCTCGCCCGCATTGAAACCGATTCTTATATCGCCGCTTCCCCCGCTTTTGACGGCAAATACGCCTATATCGGCACCATGGACGCCCTCTTCGTTTGTGCCGATATCGAGTCAGGAAAAATATTATGGAGCTATGAAGGAGACGATCAATTCTACTCTTCGCCGGCCGTATATAAGGATAAAGCGGTAATTGGCTGTCACGATTATCGTCTATACTGTTTTGAGCGCTTCGGCAACAATGTGATCTGGTCCTTTCCCACCCAGGATATAATTGACAGCAGCCCCGTTATCTGTGACGGCAAGGTCGTGTTCGGTTCGGTGGATGGCCGCCTCTACATCTTAAACCTGGCGGACGGGGAAGAATTATGGAATTACGAAATCGGCGCACCCATCAGCGCCTCTTGCGCCGTGGCCGGGGGTATGATCGTAGTAGGCGCCGAGGATGGTTACCTCTACGCCTTCGGCCCGCCCCGCGAAAAGTTTTGAAGATCATGAAAATTATTCACTTAACCCCCGGCAGCGGCGATAATTTTTACTGTGAGAACTGCCTGCGCGACCACGCCATAGTCCAGGCCCTGCGCCGGCAGGGCCACGATGCCCTAATCGTTCCGATGTATCTGCCCCCCCAGATGGAGGAGACCGGCCGGGATCACAACGCTCCGATTTTCTTCGGGGGGATTAATGTTTACCTGCAGCAAAAGTTCGGGTTTTTCCGCAAAAGTCACCGCTGGCTCGATCGTTGGCTGGATTCGCCTCGACTTCTAGGCTGGGCCGCCCGCCGGGCCGGAATGACCAACAGCCGCTCCCTGGCCAAAACCGCCTTATCAATGCTCAAAGGCGAACAGGGCCGTCAGGTCAAAGAATTGGATAAACTGATAAGTTGGCTGGCATCGGAAAATCGTCCGGATGTGGTGTGTTTGAGCAATGCCCTGTTAATGGGGGTGGCCCGCCGAATCCGTCGTGAAATCAAAACGCCGGTTGTTTGCCTGCTGCAAGATGAAGACGAGTTCCTTGATGACCTGCCCCAACCACAGCAAAGTCAATGTTGGGATGAACTGATCCGCCGGGCGGCGGAAATAGACCAGTTTGTGGCGGCGAGTAATTATTTTGCCCGTCAGATGCTGCAGCGGCTGCAATTGGATCAGGATCGTGTAAAAGTGGTGTATAACGGTTTATTATTGGAAGGATTCCAACCGGCCGATACCCCCCCGCCGACGCCTACCATCGGATTCCTCTCGCGGATGTATCCGAAAAAAGGACTGGATCTATTAGCAGATGCCTTCATAATCCTCAAGCAAATTGACCGACTGCGTCACGCCCGGCTCCGTATTTCCGGAGGTAAAACGGTTAGTGATGAGGCTTTTGTAGAAGAGGTTAAGAGGCGATTAGCCGCGGCGGGAGTCATCAAAGATGTCGAATTCCTACCCGGTTTTGAGCGCCGGCGGCGGCAGGAATTTTTACGCACCCTTTCGGTCTTGTCGGTGCCCGCCCGACGCGGTGAGGCCTGCGGGAGGTATGCCCTGGAGGCGATGGCCTGTGGCGTGCCCATAGTCCAGCCGGCCAAAGGCGTATTCCCGGAGTTGGCGGAATTGACCAAAGGGGCTATATTATTACCGGAACCCATAGATGCCGGCAACCTGGCCGCCGCCTTGGTGCCGCTGTTATTAGATGGCGATAAGGCCCGCCAACTGGGCCAAAAAGCTCGAAAAGCTATAATCGAAAGGTTTAACATCGAAAACACCGCCAAACAAATGACACAGGTCTTTGAGCAGGTAAAACAAAACTTTCATATGGGTAGCCATGGCTGAAGCCCAAAAACTCTTGGAATTGGTAAATGTCTTTAAGCGTTATGATTCGCCTGACGGGACCGAAACCCCTGAGGTATTAAAGGATATAACCTTGCATGTTGGTGCCGGCGAGTCACTCGCGGTAGTAGGCGCCTCGGGCTCCGGCAAAAGCACCCTGCTGAATATCATCGGCGCCCTGGACCATCCCAGCCGCGGCCGCGTGCACCTGGACGGCAAGGATTTGGCCCGGCTTGACGATAAACAACTGTCGCAAATCCGCAACGAGCAGATAGGTTTTATTTTTCAACTGCATCATTTGCTGGGTCAATGCACCGTCCTGGAAAATGTCCTGGTGCCTACCCTTCTGAACCAGGATGCCGATGCCCGCAAACAATTAGAGCAGCGCGGTCGGCGGTTGCTGGCCCGGGTGGGTTTGGAAAAGCGCCTTTCCTATCGGCCGGGCCAACTCAGCGGCGGGGAGCGACAGCGGGTGGCCGTGGTCCGGGCTTTGATAAATAAACCCAAATTGTTATTGGCCGATGAGCCCACCGGTTCGCTGGACGCGGCGGCCTCGGAAAACCTCACCCTACTTTTAGTGGAATTGAACCTTGAAGAAAATGTAACCTTGATCGTCGTAACACACGCCCTAAAGGTGGCCCGATGTATGAATCGAGTGCTGGAATTGCGCGACGGGAAACTGGTTATTTTTGCATAGCTCATTAAAAATTGCATGGCACGCCTTCGCATAGCATAGGCACGTTTAACAAGGAAAAATCTCCGCCTGACGCCCCCAAGCTTTGCTTGTGGGTGCGGATTCGGCAATGTCAGCCCTTGATAAAGGCGGCCCTTTTAAAAATCTTTAGCAAAATTTTATAATACCTCAAGAAATCAGCCATGACCTTCGGTAAGTTGATTTTTCAAAACCTCCGCTACTATTGGCGGACGCACCTGGGCGTGATGCTGGGGGCGGCTCTCAGCACCGCCATCCTGACCGGCGCCCTTTTGATAGGCGATTCGGTAAGTTACAGCCTAAACCGGCAGGCCCTGGCGCGGCTGGGAGAAACGCAGTTAGCTTTGGTGGGTCAGGACCGCTTTTTCCGATCAAAACTGGCCGGGGAGTTGGCCGACAAATTGCAGACCGCCGTCGCCCCGGTTTTGCAATTGAACGGCCTGCTCATCAACCGTGATACAGAAAAAACCGCCCGCAGCAATCAAGTACAGGTGCTGGGGGTTGATAAACGCTTCTGGGAATTGGCCGACGGCAAACCCATAACCATCGATAACGACCAGGTGATTTTGAACGAACCGCTGGCGGCGCAGCTCAAAGTTGAAGCAGGCGATCAGGTCCGCCTGCGGGTCGCCCGGCCGGAGCTGCTCTCGCGGGATGCGCCCTTATCGCTCGATCGCGATATATCGATAGAACAGCGCCTCACCATAAAGACCATTGTATCGGAGGAACAGTTTGGCCGTTTTGGTCTGCAGGCCGATCAGGTAATGCCCATGAATGCCTGGGTATCTTTGCCTTGGCTCGCGGAAAGAGTGGAACTTAAAGAAAAGGCAAATATGTTGTTGGTCGGCGGGGAAGAATTAAAAAACATCCCCCTGGAGGCAGCCCAAACAGCCTTGCAACAATGTTGGCAGTTAGCCGATGCCAGCCTGGAACTCCGCCAACTAAAGCAGCAGAAAATATTGGAGCTGCGTTCCGGGCGTATCTTTTTGGAAGAGCCCATAGTTGAGGCCGCCGTCAAGGCCGATCCCTCCGCTTTGGAGGTGTTGACTTATTTTGTCAACGAAATACGGCTGGGCGAGCGCGCCACACCCTATTCGATTGTATCGTCATTGAGACGGCCGCCAACCCCGCCTGACGCGACGACCGCGACCGCGCCGGCATCAACATTCAATCAGATCGTCCCCTCGGATATGAGGGATGATGAAATCATCGTCAACCAATGGCTCGCCGATGACCTCCAGGGACGGGTTGGGGATTCGGTTGATTTAACATATTTCGTATTTGGACCCATGCGCCGCCTGCAGGAGCAGACCAGTCGCTTTCGCATCCGGGCCATCATTCCCCTCACCCAAGCGGCCGCCGATCGGGAACTGATGCCCGACTTCCCCGGTCTGGCCCAGGTGGAAAATTGCCGCGACTGGAAACCGGGAATAGATATTGACATCGGACGTATTCGCCCCAAAGACGAAGATTACTGGGACCTTTATCGCGGCACTCCCAAGGCCTTTATCAGCCTCCGGACCGCTCAAAAAATGTGGGCCAATCGGTTCGGCAATTTAACGGCCGTGCGTTATTCATTGACCGACGGGATAAAAGATAGAATTGAACAGGCCCTTAAAACCAACCTGAACCCGGCGGCGGTGGGTTTATTCTTTCAACCGGTCCGCCAAAGGGCCCTGACGGCCAGCCGACAGGCCCAGGATATGGAATGGATTTTTCTGGGACTGAGCTTCTTTATCATCGCCGCCGCCCTGGGCCTGATGGGATTATTATTCGTCTTTGGCATCGAACAGCGCCACAAAGAGATTGGCGCCCTCTTGGCGATGGGCTTCACCCGGCAAAAAGTACGGCAATTGTTTTTGTTGGAAGGGATTATTCTGGCAGGTTTGGGCGCCCTGCTGGGCATCGCCGGCAGCATAATTTATACCCGGCTGATGATTTATTGTTTATCGACCGCCTGGCAAGGTGCCATAAGCGGCGCCAGGATTAACTACCACGCCGACAATATAAGCTTTATAATCGGAGTGGCGGCGGGCCTATGTGTAGCCGTATCGGCTATGTGGATTACCCTCCGCCGTCAGGGGCGACAACAGGTCAGGCAATTACTGGAAGGTACAGCGGAATTATTATCACTTTCCGGACGGCGAACCCCCGGAAAAGCCAGGGCCGGATACGTCCTGGCGGCCGCAACCGCGGCCGCGGCGTTATTACTATTAATTTTTACGGGCTTGGGTAATAAACAGCACACCGCTGCGGCCTTCTTCGGCGCCGGCGCCCTGTTGTTAATTGCCGCGATGGCACTCTCTCATGGGATATTATCTCAATCCGCCGGCACAACAGATAATTTATTAGTCTCGCTGGCAAATTTTGCCTTTCGTAATGCCGGCCGACGCCGGGGCCGCAGCCTGGCGGTTATCGCCTTGTTGGCCTGCGGTAGCTTCCTGGTCTTTGCCGTGGGCGCCAATCGAAGAAACCCCCTGGCCCATGCCCAACAGCGCCGTTCCGGCACCGGGGGTTTCACCCTGCTCGCGGAATCTACCCTGCCCGTCTTGCATGACTTAAACCTTGAGGAAGGTCGCCGGAAAATGGGTTTAATATCCCCCGACCTCGCCCTCATTAAGGTGGTTCAAATGCGCCTCCGCCAGGGAGACGATGCCAGCTGCCTGAATCTAAACCGTCCCCAGACGCCCCGCCTGCTGGGCGTCCAGCCGCAGGAACTCGCCGCCCGCGAAGCTTTTGATTTTGTCAAAACCATCGAAGGTAAACCCGACCTGAATCCCTGGTTATTACTAAAACAACCCCAAACTGACCATGCTGTGCCGGCCTTCGCCGATGATACCACCATTGAATGGGCCCTGGACAAACGCCTGGGTGATACGCTATCATATATTAATGAAAGGGGCCGCACCTTTAACGTGCGCCTGGTGGGTGCTTTGAAAAACTCGATTTTGCAGGGCAGCCTCGTTATCAGCGAAGAGGCCTTGATGCAGCAATATCCCTCGGAACAGGGATATCGGGTCTTTTTAATAGATGTACCCCCCCCAAAGACCGAGGCGGTGACGCAGGCCTTTTTGCGTTTACAGGGCACCAATCGGGACATCGGATTAAGGGTAACGAAAACCCAGGATCGACTGGCGGCGCTTTACGAAATGCAAAGCACCTACTTAACCATGTTTCAACTGCTGGGGGGACTGGGTATGATGCTCGGTATTGCCGGTTTGGCCCTGGTGGTGTTACGCAATGTGATGGAGCGGCGCGGCGAGTTGGCCATGTTACGCGCCGTAGGTTTTAATAAAGGATCATTGACGCGGCTGCTGCTTTACGAGCATTGGTGGCTGGTGATATTAGGACTGGCCGCCGGCGTGGTTGCCGCCCTCGTGGCGGTCATGCCGGCTGTCCGTTCGGCAGGCGGCGAAATACCGTTTGCCTCTTTGGCGTTGATCTTGGCGGCTATGCTCATAAGCGGCATCCTCTGGGTCTGGCTGGCCGCCCGCTTGGCCACGCAGGGCCCCCTGCTCGACGCCCTCCGCCATGAATAAAAATATTATGGTTATTAGATTGATTATTCCTGTTGCTGCCGCCGCCCTCGGCATTATCATACTGGCGTTATGGGCCCAGGCTGATACCCCTTTGCAAATCGAGATGCGCATACCGGATACCTCGGATATTACCCTGGCCAATACCAAAAACACCGAACCGATCGGCAATTTGGCCGAACTTATCGTCGCGGACGGGGTTCCCGCCGACATCCCCGGCGCCTGGCCCCGGTTCCGCGGCGCCAACTTTGACAATATTTATCTTAATCAAGAGGTGCCTCTTGCCCCTCAATGGCCGGAATCGGGCCCTCCGGTCCTCTGGTCGCTCGAAATGGGAGAGGGTTATGCCGGCCCCGCCGTCCGCAACGGGCGCGTATTCGTCTTGGATTACGACCGGGACCAACAAAAAGACGCCTTGCGCTGCTTGTCATTGGCCGACGGTAAAGAAATATGGCGCTTCACTTATCCAATCGTGGTCAAACGCAATCACGGTATGAGCCGCACCGTCCCGGCCGTTACGGATAAATACGTCGTTTCTCTCGGTCCCAAATGCCACGTGGCCTGTCTGGATCCTAATTCCGGTAAGATGTTTTGGATGTTGGATCTGGTGCGGGATTTCAAAACCAAGGTGCCCCTCTGGTATGCCGGCCAGTGCCCCCTCATCGACGCCGAACGCGCTATTATAGCCCCCGCCGGCGAACCGCTGATGATGGCCATCGATTGCCCCACCGGTGAAATCATCTGGCAAACCCCTAACGAACATAACTGGCAGATGACCCATTCGTCGATCATACCTCTGGAGTTCGCCGGCAAAAAAATGTATGTTTATTGCGCCAGCGGCGGCGTGGTCGGGGTGTCCGCCGAGGATGGCTCGATATTATGGGAAACCTCCGAATGGAAAATACGCAGCGCCACCGTCCCTTCCCCGGTAGTCGTCGGCAACGGTCGCATTTTCTTTACCGGCGGCTACAATGCCGGCAGCGTGATGATGCAATTAAAAGAACACGACGACAAAATCGTACCGGAAGTTGTCTTCCGTTTGACCGCCGAGGTATTTTCTTCCGATCAGCAAACCCCGATATTATATAACGGTTATTTATTCGCCGTCAGACCAAAACCGGATGAACAACTGGCATGTATGGACCCGGACGGCAACATTGTCTGGTCCAGCGGCAGTACCAACAAGTTCCAACTGGGCCCCCTGATAATTGCTAATGGATTGATTTACATTATGAACGATACGGGCCTGTTGACGCTGCTGGAAGCCACCCCTCAAGGCTATCGTCAACTGGCCCAGGCCCAGGTCTTAGCAGGTCACGACTCCTGGGGACCCATGGCCATGGTCTCCGGACGCCTCCTTCTCCGCGATCTGACGCGGATGGTCTGCCTGGATGTTAGTACCCATTAGTTAACCCAAAGATCAAACTGGACCTTGCGGGACGTAATTTGTTAATAGAAAATGTTTTATGTTCGAGAACGGTTATTAATATTGACCGCCGGTGAGCCCTGGTATATCATCTAAAACTAATTAAAATTGAAAAATAACGGGTGTAAATTATTTTTTGATAGGTTAATAAAATGAAACCTCTAACAGGAAAATCAGGAACAAACATACTTATAGGCATCATCTTAGCTTTGGCAATCGCAGCGGCGGTGATTGCCTTGGTCACCACCGACAGAACCGCGAAAAAAGGCAGCCGCCTGGGACCGGAATTCGGCTACGATCTGACCGAACAAAAAAAAATCGATCCGGCCTTGATATTATACCGGGAAGCGGCGCCCGTGATTAAAACCGCTCTGCAAAAACCAACGGCCTTGGCGGTGGGTCCTCATGATCGGATATACGTGGCCGGTGATCGGGAAATTTGCGTTTTTGATTCGCAAGCTAAGCCTCTGCCCAAAATAAAACTTACTTCTGAGCCACGCTGCCTTGCCGTTGCCCATGACGGCACTATCTACCTGGGTATTCAGGATCATATCGAAGTTTATAATGACCAGGGCAAAAAATTAGCCGCTTGGGAATCCCTGGGTGATAAGGCGGTCCTGACCGCCGTCGCCGTAGGTAAAAATGACGTCTTCGTCACCGATGCTGGAAATCGCGTCGTGGTGCGCTATGATAAATCCGGTCGGTTACTATCCTTTATCGGCAAAAAAGACCCCGACCGGAACATCCCCGGCTTTAACGTGCCCAGCCCTTACTTTGATTTGGCCATTGCCCCCGACGGCTTGCTCCGCGTGGTGAATCCCGGCAATCTTATGATAGAGGCTTACACCTTCGATGGCGATCGTGAATTCTGGTGGGGTAAACCGTCCACCAATTCAATTGACGGATTCTCCGGCTGCTGCAATCCCGTTAACTTTGCCCTTTTGCCCAACGATGAGGGATTCGTCACCGCTGAAAAGGGCCTGACTCGCATTAAGATTTATGATCCCGCCGGCAAATTTGTCGGTGTGGTCGCCGGCCCGGAAACCTTCGCCGAGCATGATCGCATCCTCAGCGGCAAAGGCCAGGGAAACCTGGAAGGAGGCCTGGACGTAGCCGTAGATTCCCAAAACCGTGTGCTGGTGCTGGATCCCCTAACCGATGAAATCAGGATTTTCACCCGCAAGACTAAAAATCTCTAATATGCCATAAAAATTATATGTACCATCAAAAAGACAATCGGCAAAGCCGACGCCAATGGCTCAGATCATTGGCGCGCGGTGGATTACTGGCGGGGATCTCGGTGATCGGCATCTCGGCAGCGACAAAAAAACAACATCTGCCCCTCGAAGAAAAATGCACCCGCCGCTGCCTCTGCCGAAATTGTGCCGTCTTAAACCGGTGCCGACTGCCGCAGGCCCTCTCCCTGAAACAGGCATTGACAAAAAAATAAGCGCACGCCTTGCTTGTGTCTTCACAAGCATAATCTCTGCATGGCGCCCGGATTTATTCAGGTAATACAAAAAGACAGACTATGGCACAAGAACAAATCGACAGTAAAGAAATATCTCGGCGGGACCTGCTGCAAGGGGGTCTGCGCAATCTATGCTTGTTGGGCGTGGGCGGCGCCGCGGGGCTGCTCATCGGCCGCAGCCGGGCCCAGGCCACCGTCTGGCAGATAGATCCCTATACCTGCATTTCCTGCGGGAACTGCGCCTCTTACTGTGTGATGGAGGAATCAGCCGTCAAATGCGTCCATGCCTTTGCTATGTGCGGCTACTGCGATCTCTGCACCGGCTTTCTCGAACCGGAACCCGACGCCATCAACAAAGGCGCCGAAAACGAACTCTGTCCGACCGGCGCCATCAAACGGGAATTTGTCGAAGATCCCTATTATCAGTACACCATTGACGAAAAACTGTGTAACGGGTGTGGAAAATGCGTCAAGGGATGCAACGCCTTTGGCAACGGTTCCCTTTTTCTTCAGGTGCGCCACGACCGCTGCTTAAACTGCAATCAGTGTTCCATTGCCGCCGCTTGTCCTTCCCAATCATTCAGAAGGGTCCCCGCGGATCAGCCTTACATCATCAAGGAGGCATACCACGCGGGATGACCCACCTTCGATCTAAATCTACTCTAACAGTCGTTCTGCTGGCAGGACTCATTTGTGCGGCTGTGGCCCAGCAGCGCTTCCCACCCCCGGATTTCGGACCCGATTACCAGATGCCCGAAACCACCACCCCCCCGCCTCAGGCAATATGGTATGACTTAACTGATCTGGCGGTATTGGTAACCGCTCTGGTGGTTGCTTCCTACCTTACCCTGAAAAACCGAAATCGTAACTATATTTTCCTCTTGATGGTATTTTCCCTGGTGTATTTTGGTTTCTGGCGCCAGGGATGCGTCTGTCCCATCGGGGCCATTCAAAATATTACCCTGGCCCTCTTTGATTCATCATACTCCATCCCCTTGGTGGCTTTGGCGTTCTTTGTTTTGCCTTTGGCCTTCACCTTGTTCTTCGGGCGGGGTTTCTGCGCCGCCGTCTGCCCCTTGGGGGCCATCCAGGATGTCGTCCTGCTCCATCCCCTCCGCGTCCCCCTCTGGCTCCAGCAGGCCCTGGGGCTGCTGGCCTATGTCTATTTAGCCGCCGCCGTGCTCTTCGCCGCGACCGGCAGTGCCTTTATTATTTGCGAATACGATCCCTTCGTCTCCTTCTTCCGGCTCAGCGGCGGTATTAACATGTTGGTCCTGGGGGGAAGCCTTCTCCTGATCGGTATCTTTGTGGGACGCCCTTACTGCCGTTTCCTGTGTCCCTATGGCGTGTTGTTGAGATTGATGTCCCGCCTCTCCAAATGGCGGGGAACCATCACCCCCCGCCAATGCGTCCAATGCCGACTGTGTGAAGATACCTGCCCCTTCGGCGCCATTGATATACCCACCCCGCAGACCCCCGACGCCGTCCGGACTCCCGACCGCGTCCGACTGGCCGCCTTACTCATGCTCCTGCCCATAATTATGCTCTTCGGGGGATTCCTTGTCTCCCATTTGAGCACCCCTTTTTCCCGCATGCATGCTGACGTCCGCCTCGCCGAACGCATCTACCTGGAAGAAACCGGTCAGGTCGAAGATACCGTCGATGAAAGCGACGCCTTTCGCGCTACCGGAAACCCCCCCGAAATGCTTTACCAGCAGGCCCGAAGCATACATGATCAATTTATCCGGGGCGGTTGGATATTGGGCGCCTTCCTGGGATTGGTCGTCGTCGGTAAGTTAATCCGATTGTCGGTCTTTCGCCGACAAAGTGATTACCAGGCCCACCGGGCTTATTGTTTGGCCTGTGGCCGCTGCTTCGCCTCCTGCCCCGTCCATCTGCAAACTCTTAAAGATAAGGAAGTTATCACCACTATAAAGCAGTAAAACCAATCGAATCAATAAACGGCAAAGCCAAATGAACCAAAAAGAATCGGACATTAACGACCATGCAGCTGCCCGCCCCCAGACCTGCCCTTGGTATCAACCGGCCGTGGCCACCGCCGTAGTCGCCGGCGTCTTTTCCCTGATCGTCTCTGTGGTGCTGGTGGCCAACTATCTCCCCCAGAGGCCCGCTTCCCGCGATTTGCCCGAAGATGCCACTCCTCTCGAATCCGCCGAAATAATCCGGATGAAGGAAAATCTAAAACTCAATCCCGATGACCAACTCCGGCAGCAAATTCGGGGACTTGATTTACAATTGCGCCGCCAATACTTCCACCGTCGGACCGTTACCGCCTGGGGCGCCTGGTTATTGCTGGGGGGGTTGGCGGTGTTTTTCACCGCCCTCAAATCAGCGGCCCATCTCCGCCGGAAATTGCCCCTGCCCCCTTCAAAAACCGCTCCCCAAAAAACAACCTTAACCCGGACCCGGCTTTCCGTGGCCGGCCTGGGCGCGATATTAATCGCCGCCGCTTTGGCCTTGGCGGTCTTTTCCACGGGCGATATTACCCAAAATGCCTTGGCCCCTTCCGATGAGATAATAACCGCACCCCCCTATCCCACCCCCCAGCAAATCAAGGCCCAATGGCCCGGCTTCCGGGGCCCCGACGGCTCAGGCAGGGCCGCTTATAACAATATCCCCCAATCCTTCAATACCGATACCGGCGAAAATATCCTCTGGAAATCCCCCGTCCCTAGCTTCGGTCATAATTCGCCTGTCGTCTGGGGCAATCGCGTCTTCCTCTCCGGCGGCACGGATAAAATACAGCAGGTCTTCTGCTTCGACGCCGATACCGGCGCCCTCTTATGGCAAAAGGACGTTAATGTCGCCCGCCCCCCAAATTTCGAATCCCCCGAAATCTACGAAGACACCGGCATTGCCGCCGCCACCATGGCCGCCGACGGCCGCCGCGCCTACGCCATCTTCGCTAATGGAGACATGGTCGCCTTTGATCTTGATGGCAACCAGATTTGGGCTAAAAATCTCGGCATCCCCGATAGTATGTATGGCTACGCCGCTTCGCTGGCCATGTATCAGAATCTGCTCTTGGTCCAGTTCGACCAGGGACCCGATGAGCAAGATAATTTTCAATCGAAGCTTTTTGCCTTCGACGGCGCCACCGGCGCGTTGGTGTGGCGGACCGACAGACCCGTCTATGATTCCTGGACGTCCCCCATTGTAATCGATACCGAAAAGCGCCCCCAGATTATCACCAACGCCAGCCCCTGGATCATAGCCTACGACCCCGCCCACGGTAAGGAACTGTGGCGCCTCGAATGTTTCGGCAGTGACGTCGCCCCCTCCCCGACTTACGCCGGCGGTCTGGTCTTTGCCGCTCAACCCTACGATCAATTTTACGCCCTCCGGCCCGACGGCTCAGGAAACGTCACCGAAACCCATATCGCCTGGACCGTCGATGATATCATCCCCGAAACCAGCAGCCCCGTTGGAAACGATCAACTCGTATTTTTGCTGGATGGCGCCGGCTTTTTGGGCTGTTATGATGTCAAAACCGGCTCAAAATTCTGGGAACACGATATGAAAGACATGTTCTCCTCTTCCCCCAGCCTCGTCGGCGACAAACTCTATCTCTTCAGCGAGGATGGCGTCATGTACCTCCTCGCCGCCGCCGAAAAATATGAGGAAATCTCCCGCTCCCATCTGGGCGAACGCGTCACCAGCTCCCCCGCCTTTACGGACGGCCGCCTCTTCATCCGCACCGAAAAAAACCTCTTCTGCATCGGGCGTATGCCCTGAATGGGCAAAATATATTAGCCCGGGTCAATGCCCTGGATTAAGCCTCCTTTTAACCAGTTGCCCGCCACGATCGACCAGTCAAAGAGATCCACCTTGCCGTCCTGATTTATATCCGTTCCCTCGCAGTAATTATTATCCCCATCACATTCTCCCTCCAGCCACCGGACCGCAAAAAACGCCAGATCCTCCACCCCCACCCCGTCCGGACAAACCCAATCTCCTATTGGGACTTGCCATATAAACCGCGGATAATTCGTCCCCGCGCAGATCGTCCATACATTCACAAAATCCCAATCCGCAGCGGTAAACGTGCTCCTGGTCTTCATCTCACCCGTCGTCTTACCTATCCCCATCGCGCTGATGGTGGTTTCCGAGGTATCTGTATCCCAGAAATTACCCGTATCCTCATAGTACGCCCCCGTAACCTTATCGCCGCATAATCCCCCGATACTGGAACCTCCCGTCGGCTTGCCCGTCGAATAACTCCGGATAACTTTACCCCACTCGTTATACCCCACCAGCCCGCCGACTAATCCATATCCTTTTCCTTTCACCGCCCCTGTAGCGTAGCAGGACATTATCGTGGCTTCCTGTCCCAACCCGAAATTATGCCCCACCAGCCCGCCGACAGAATAT
>Ga0111186_1031_pt1 | contig 22572 bp, 12 predicted proteins | sample DeeMarSWOR324_28_FD_80243 | JGI IMG/M metagenome (GOLD analysis project Ga0111186, IMG submission 80243) | Phycisphaerae bacterium SM23_30 | reverse complement strand
TTCGTATTTCATATTGGACACTACTATGAGCGATAATCCAACAAGTGATTCTATAAGACCCAAGTTATTTAATGAACGTTCAGTTTGGGAGAATGCTTTGGAACAGCTTGGCGTTCCATCAGATATAGAAATGTTAAATCCGGATGATATTGCTCTAACTATGCCTAAACATAATATCTATCCTCATTACAAGGTTATGAAAAACTTATTGGGATTATCGGATTATATGTGGGTAATAGTCTTTTTTCTACTATGTGCACTCGTTTGTTTTATAATAGGTACGATAAAATTTAATGTTTGGGTAATTCGCTTATTATGTGGCTCTATTGGTCTATTTACTTGTTTTTTTAATGCACAAATAGCCTACTACTTTGGTGATGCCCCCTGTTCAGAATGTGTTGTCATTATAATTTGGCCTTTATTATGTATAGGTATTTCACATATTGGAAACTTGTCACGAAAGCATATTCTAGGGAAAATTTTAGTGAAATAGGGTCATTCGAGAACGACGGCTGCATAGGGAATTTATAAAAATGGAGCACAGCGCCCGTGGAAAATAGCGTTGTGAGTCTTATAACCAAATATTTATCGGAGGCCTTTATAACCTCGCCTCCAGGTATGATCTTATATTTTGCGTCGGATTATCAATTAAACACGGTTGCCTATTGGTGGCATTTCCCCGGAGCGGATGAAAACCGGCGCGTTATCCCGGATAGTGGGGATGCGAAACGAAAAATTAGAGAAGGCATCAATAGTTGCGACATAAAGAAATTCGCCATGGGTCTGCATCCATTGCAGGATTCCTGGTCGCATCAATCGGGAATAAAGAAACCGCCGGTGGAAGATAAAGTGGGTCATAGCCGTGATATAAAAGGCTGGTATTGGGAGCATTGGGAAAATCCCGGTATAAATTCTCCCAACATCAATGACATACCCTATTTGCCGCCTCCTGTCAAATTTTGGATTAACAGACAACTGGAATACGATCTAGCGCCGCCCGGCACCAAAAAAGGAATCCTGAAGGCGCTCCGCCAAATCCGAGTATTTTTGTCACCTGATACCGACATTATACTCAATTTTCGCACTGATGCCAAGGAAACCGCCAGGGCAACTTATCGAGAAATGCAAAGATTTATGAGATCATGCTGCCGCATTAAAAGCCCCCGCAATTATAGCGGCAAGGCATCACGATGCCGGTGTGAAAGAGAAGATGAATTCAGGGAATATCTCGGTGAAGATGGAGCTTTCTGGCCGGATATAAAGTAATCACAAGGTCAACAAAAATGACGATTATTAATTATTAAAAATATGAAAGATAACTATGTTACTTACATCGATATTTCAAAGTAAACCAAAACCATTAATGAGGTTAAAAAAAAATGTTTTATTTGACGGCATGTATTCTTTTATCTATTCAGAGTATCGGTTGCGTAGAGTATGAAAGCGAAGAGGATGATGAAGTATATCAGATATATCAGAAAATGCAAAATATCGAGGTTGTGCAAAAACCTATGTTTATTATCGATGATCCAAATAGCTCCAATGCTAGCATAACCGGAACATCGCAAAATAGGATTCAAGCAATAATCGCAGGAGGATTATTCCTTTTACCCTGGGATAACTTAAAAGGCAAGCCGATTATTTGTGAAACCTATTTGGATGAGTTCGCTTATATCAGTGATGACCGATATGCAAATTTATTAGCACTTCGCAATGATCTATATTTCACTATTAGAAAACTATCCAATGGTCAGGAAATCAAACGTTGGATGCTAGAAAATGCAGGTATCGAAACGTACATTGCAAATAGCCGGAATGGAAAATATGTAACGGTTTTTTATGATGATGATAAAACTACGCATGAAAGAACGGACAAAGGAGTATTTTTTTATGGTAGAGAATATTTATATAAATATACTGCATCTACTAATGAATTCTCAAAAATATTTACCATAGCATGGAAAGATAATACCCCTAATCCAAACAAGATAGCTGTTTCCGAATGCGGTAAATATATAGCCGCTGTGGGGCTTAACGATGGAGCTTGGATTCTTGTAGTTAATGCGGAAAAAAAGGCTAAGCTTTGGGAAAAGACGGATAAGACATATTCGTACATAAATTTCAATGATGTCTGTTTTTCTCCTGATGGTGAACATATCTTCGTGGCCGCCAATCCGGGCGTGGTGGTCTATGAAACTAAAACCGGAAAGGTCGTAAAACAATGGCTAACCTCGGCGCGGTGTATCGGAATCGAAGTCAGTCCGAATAACCGACTGGTAGCGGCCGGCACTGGTCCTGGAGGAGAAGTATATATCCTCGATAATAAAACCGATAAATACCTTCTTCGACTTAATACCGGTCAATACACCAATTACGGCCTGGCCTTCTCACCGGATTCATCTATGTTGGCTACATCCGGCGTAAGGAAAACCGGCATCAAAATCTGGCAAATGCCCGATCTACCTAAAGAAGTAGTTAACGAACCTAATAAGATAAAGAAATGATATTACTTTATCAGAATCGAATACAGCATCGTTCAAGTGGCCAACCGGGAAATTTTATATCTCCGGGATAGGTCGGATAAGGATGATAAATTCACGGAAAACTTCTCTTATGACGGATTGGGGCGGATGCGGACGGCGAGCAAGTATGATAATGATTTGAGTAAGTATATCAGCGAGTCGTCGTATAGTTATCGGTCCTTCATCTTGGTGGTGGCTTCGGTCCGCCACTCAGCATGGATCGGCTTGAATACGCCGTAGGGTGTTAATATTATCTTGCTATAAATATTTGAATATGAATGACTTATAATCGATTCTGACAAAAGTATTTGAGAAGAAACCGTTGAATCGTTAGCATATTTGGCATTATGAAACAAAAATCTGACTTGCATTTATTATTTGTCTGGCATTTTGCGTAGATAGCCAGGAAAGTGTACTTAGAATACAGAAATATGAATATTTATCACACGAGAGCAAATATAACATTTATGATTTATCGGAGGATTGGCATGGTGAATAACTGTGGGATCAATAAAACATACCCTGAAGGAGGTTATACCTATGAAAAATAAAAGAATTTTCGTCTGCATATTTCTATCTGTGGTAATGGGAGATCAACTTATCGTTGGTGCCCAGGAGGCCAAAAGCCCTCTTCTGGATTCGTGGGAACAGTACCAGCAGATGAAAAAAAATTCCGCGTTTGGTCTCGAATGGATTTCCTTGGGACCGGTCATAAATTCGGCAAGAGTGGAAGCTATTCAATGTGACCATACCCGTCCCGGAACCATGTATGTCGCTTTTGGCTCGGGCAATCTTTGGAAAACCACCAACCACGGACTAACCTGGAAACCCATTTTTGAAAATCAGTCGGCCTTAGGTATCGGCGACATTGCAATAGCTCCCTCTAACCCGGACATCATCTGGCTGGGGTCAGGGGAAAGTCTTAGAAAACCCAGAAATTTCACGATGCCGGGCACCGGGGTATTCCGGTCGGACGACGGCGGCAAAACCTGGACAAACACCGGGCTGGACGATTCCTATCATATTGGAGAAGTTGCCGTCCATCCGAAGAATCCCGACATTGTTTTTGTGGCGGTTCAGGGCCATTTCTGGTCCACAAACATTAACCGCGGTATGTACAGAACCATCGATGGAGGTAAAACATGGGAACATGTTCTTTATGTCAATGAACGGACCGGCGCCAATGATGTGGTGATTTCCCCGTCCAATCCAAATGTAATCTATGTTTCAATGTGGGAATGCTATCCAAATAATTCAGGAAAAGACAGTGGTGTCTATCGAAGCACTGACGGCGGTAAAACTTGGAACCGACTAAAAGGCGGCCTGCCCGACGGACCAAAAACCGGACGGATCGGATTGGCTGTTTCATGGACAAATCCCGATAAAGCCTACGCCCTCGTGGACAACCTCAACGAGAATCCTTCTTCAGAAATATACCGAACCCTCGACGGGGGCAAAACCTGGAATAGAACTCACCAACAGGGCGACCTACGCATCTTAGCGACGATAGGATGGTATTTCACCGATTGTTATGTGAATCCCCAGGATGATGATGAGATATTTGGACTGGGAGTGAGAGTGGCGCACAGCACCGACGGAGGAAAAACCTTCGAGTTGGTTGGAGGCGATGTATTCCACTTTTTCCCCAACCCGACCAAAGTTCTGCATCTGGACCACTGTGAAATGTGGATAAACCCGGAAAATCCCAGTCACTTAGCCCTCGGAAACGACGGAGGCCTTTATGTCAGCTATGATAAGGGAAAATCCTGGATGCACCACAACAACATTCCCACCGGTGAATTTTATGACATCTCCGTTGACAATAAACAACCATATAATGTGTATGGGGGAACACAGGATGACGCCTCCGTTTACGGCCCCGCTCTCGAGTGGAATCCTAAATACCAGGATCAGTGGAAATACGTCTGGTTCGACACCTGGTCCGGAGGCGACGGTTGTTACACCATGGCCGATCCCACTGATCCGGACGTCATATACTCTTCAAGCCAGAACGGGGCAATCTTCCGGAAGGACATGCAGACCGGCCGCCAGGTGGGGATTAGGCCGCGGCTCCCTAGAGATCATGGAGGACGGCTGGCCTATCATTTTATTACTCCATACATCATTTCACCGCACAATTCTTTGACACTTTATCATGCCGGAAACTACGTCTTTAAAAGCCTGAACAGGGGAGATTCGTGGAAGTTGATAAGTCCGGATCTGTCGCAGTCTAAATTCCAGGAGAAAAAATCAATCGCTGCCGGCGCCATTGCCGAGTCTCCCCTTGAGCCGGGAGTTTTGTTTGTCGGTACGGATAAAGGAGCTTTTTGGTTGACACAGGATGACGGGAGAAGTTGGATGGAGCATTCCCAAGGTTTATCCAACGGGTATATCCGCAGCATTTACCCGTCACGCTTCGATAAGGCCCGGGTATATGTTTCGGTCACGGGAATAAACTATGATGACCTGAGAAACTACCTGTATGTCTCGGAAGATTATGGGAAAACCTGGCGGTCGATGGTTGCAAACCTTCCCGACGAGGTCGCTTATACCATTGTTGAAGACCTAACCAATGAAAATATCCTTTATGCCGGGCTATACAGGGGAGTTTATATCTCAGTTGATCGGGGCAAGAGTTGGTCATTGTTGGGCCCGACAATGGCGGCCACGGCCGTTGCCGATCTCGTCATCCAGGAAAGAGAGATGGATCTTGTGGCAGGGACTCATGGACGTGGGATTTACAAAATGAATATCCGACCGATTCAAGAGGCATTTGAAGATGGCAAGCCTCGGGCCCCGATGTTTTTTGATCTGCCGGTCGCTCGGGTGCCGGAATTAAAATCGACTTATAAGCTCCCGATCACTTTTTACCTCTTGAATGATGCAGATGTTGAATTGCGACTGATCAATGAGAAAGGTAGTACCGTCTGGACCAATCCCATAGCGGGCCGAAAAGGTTTTAACCAGTACCGCTGGGATCTCATCACCAAAAGAAATGATAGCCCCGACCCATATTTCTCACGCTTTGAAGAAAATATTCGACCGGGCACGTACAAGCTTGAGATTGTGGGAGAAGGTATCGACCTGACTACTGAATTATCCATCATTCGATGAAAATGGACAATTGACCGGATTACAGAATTTGAATAGAGAATTTATCAAATTTTTATCTAAACTAAATAAATATCAAAAACACATAAAATACTCACTTGTTTTAATATATGGCAATCCAATCACAAAAGTAATAAATCACAGGTCAATCCGAGCCGAAGTTGCAATAGCGGCTTTGATATTTAATAGAAAATCAGCATATACAAATATATTGAGTTGTAGCGAAGAGTTAGTTTTAGTTATTTGTTTGATTCGTTTTTTGGCTGATTTTCACCGAGCGTCGTCCTAATCTGCGGCCGGTCATTATCAGAATAAATAAAACCACAAACCACTGTAGCAGGCAATTCATAACACTGGTGGGATCGAATGGATTATACCACTGACCGGGCCGGGCTTCTTTGACCAGCCACCAAACCAATAATACAACAGCACCCAAGGGCACAAAACCCATCAATACGATATCCCACCAGCGCCCCAGTTTCCAGTCATTTTCGTCAATACAGAGTTCTTCTTTACGTAAACGCGTAACGCCATAACGCATCACGCCAAATGCCACTAAAGCACCGGAAATCAACAAAGCATAACCCCAGACAAAATCCTGATTGGTAAGAATCTTGAGATGAATTGCCGAGGGAATCCCCACAATCCAGCTTATAACAACCACCATCAAAATGGCCCGGGAACGTTTTAATCCTGCGTCAATACATACGCGCACCGGAAGCTCCAATTGAGCGATCAGCGATGAAAAACCAGCAAAGGTCAATCCTAAAAAGAAAAGAATAGCCAATGGCCTTCCCAGAAACATCCGTTCAAAAAGCTGAGGCATCCAGATAAAGGTTAATCCCGTAGATGCCGGCCCGCTGGTTTTCATAATCTCCAATACTTCCGGTCGGGCCATCGACATCTCCGTTTGCAATACGGCGAAAACCGTCCCGAATACCATTAAAGCCGCTAATAAGGAAACCGTATTATTGGCAATCGGTGTAATAAATGCATTTTTCACTATCCCATGCTCGCGTTTGATATATGCGGCGTAAGTTAAGTACAATCCCCAGCCGGCACCGACATCCCAGGCGTTCTGAGTCAGCGCTTCCATCCATATTTTAGGTTGGGCCAGTTGTCTCCATTCAGGCGTAAACAGATATCCTACTCCCGCCCAGGCGCCCGGCAAAGTCAAAGCACGAATCACGGAACATATCACAATAGTTAATAGAATAGGGATTAATAACTTATTGATTTTTTCGATTGAGGTAATCCCTCGCCAGATGGCTAACATACCCAAGCCCATTACGACGGCGTGTGTTATCAAAGGCCAGCCGCCTTGCTGGTAGGAATCCCAGGTCTTCATGGCTGTTTCCGTTGACATGGGCAGGGGATTGATCAACATCTGTATAAAATAGTAAATACACCATCCCACGATCACCGAGTAAAAAAAGGTAATAGCCGCGGTTACAAAAGTCATAAAGGCCCCCATCCAAGCGAACTTCTCACCGGCGATTTTGGTAATGGTTCCCACCACGCCCATACGGCATTTGCGTCCCAGGGCGTATTCGGCCATGACCAGCGGTATGCTCCAGAGAAATAAAAATATCACCCATGCAACGAGAAAAGCCCCGGCGCCCGTATCAGAACCGTTTTGGGCGGCAATGCGGGGAAAACGCCAGATATTCCCCGTTCCGACCGCAATTCCGATCACACTTAAAATAAAACCCAGACGTGAAGAAAACCTTTGATGGACGCTCTGATCTAATTGTTCCATAGTCATTTCCTAAGAAATTATAATAATTCTAATAATTGCGGGAATATTATAATGTGGTCATTTGCAATCATAAGTGTTTTTGCCCCAATTAGTTACGAAATCCTTGAATGAACTTCGCATACCAAGGGCATTCTTGACCGCTATCGAAGGTCGGTTAAAAATGTTCCGCTTGCAGTAAGACCTAGCTAAACTACATGTTTTTCAAGGTTTATAGATAAGTCTGTACATTATTGCAAGGAGAAAGGGGATTACGGAATAAATTTGTTTAAATATTGAATACCGATATAATGGTCTTGAATGGCACTAAACGTGTTTTTAAAATGGGTTATCGAACGGTTTATAGATGATCCATCTTATTATTACCGCCATTTAAAGTTTCGTTGGAAGCGGTTGAATATTTTTGCAAATGATCTCTCATTAGATAATCATTTACTTGTTTTAGAAAGGGTGGTTAAAAATGAAGCCTAACTACTATTTTGTAAAGATAATATCATTTATTTGCATATTCTGTTTGTCAGTCAGTGCTTTCGATAAGCAGATTCCTGATCCGGAGACCTATTTCGGGCATAAACCGGGAGCCGATTATAAAATGATAAGATGGGATAAGATAATCTCATACTTTAATATTCTAAATGAGCAGAGCCCCAGGGTGAAGGTTGAAGAGCTTGGTAAAACTACCCTGGGCAATCCTTTTATTCTGGCCATAATCTCTTCTGCGGACAATATATCGAACCTGGAAAGATATAAGGAAATCTCCAAAAAACTGGCTCAAGGTAAAATATCTGAAGAACAAGCAAAGAATTTGACCGAACAAGGAAAAACTATTGCCTTGATCACCTGCAGTATGCACGCTTCTGAATGCGGGCCTACCCAGATGTCGCCCGAATTGGGGTATGTCCTGGCGACCGACAAATCGTCCCAAATAGAACGGATACTGGAAAATGTTATACTATTGTTGGTTCCATCCTGGAATCCTGATGGCAACATTATGGTAACCGATTGGTACAGGCAGCATGTTGGAACGCCTTTTGAAACATCACCGATGCCCTGGCTGTATCATCATTATGTCGGACACGATAACAATCGAGATGCTTTTATGCTTACACAGATCGAAACAAGACATGTCAATAACATTCTTTATCACGATTGGTTTCCGCAAGTGTTCATGGATATGCACCACATGGGTAATGGGGACGCCAGGCTCTTTCTTTCACCCTTGTATGAACCGAGACACCATTCCCTCGATCCGCTATTGACCCGCGAAATAGAACTGACCGGGGCTTATATGCGAACGGTTTTGGAAGAAAAGGGCAAGATCGGAGTTATGCACTACGCCAAATGGAATCACTGGAGGATGTCAGCCATTCATACCTGTGCCTTGTGGCATAATGTCCCTACCATTTTATTCGAAGCTGCCGGCACTCCTCTAGCTACGCCCATTTTCCAGGAAGAAAGTCGATTTACCAGCGGGAGAGGGGGCGGGCTTGGTCAACAGGGAAACAATCAGACTATTAACTATCCCAGTCCCTGGCAGGGAGGATGGTGGCGGCTTAGAGATATTGTTGAGTATTCATATTGGTCTTGTATTGGTTTCCTTGAGTCAACAGCTATTCATAAAGACAAATATCTCGGTAATATGTACAGAATGGCTAGAAACAGCATTGAAAAAGGCGAAAACCAGGCTCCTTACGCCTTTATTATTCCTCAAATCCAAAAAGACCAAAACAGAGTCGCTAATATGGTGAATATTCTTATCTCGAATGGAGTGGAAATTCATCAGTCTGCTACATCATTTAATTCCGGTAATGACGAATATCCTTCCGGTACTTACGTGGCTTTATTATCACAGGCATATCGCCCGTTTATAATTGATATTTTAGGCCCACAGTTATATCCTGATCGTCGTCAGTATCCGGGCGGTCCGCCTGAGAGTACTTTTGATTTAACCGGATGGACCCTTCCATACCAAATGGGTGTGGCAGTTGCTGAGGCTAAACTCCCGTTCGAGGCCGATTTGCGTCCAATTTCAAAAGCCGAACCTCCCGCTGGAAAAGTTCAGGGGAGGGGAGAAAAATATTTCATTGATCATAACGTGCTTGATAGCTACCGGGCGGTCAACAGGCTTTTAAAGCAAGGTCATGAAATAGGATGGGCGGCTGATTCCTTTATATCCAAAGGTAAACAGTATCCTACAGGAACCATTGTAGCCGCCGGTCGCAGAATTGATGAAATTATCGAAAATGTTGCCCAGGAATTTAATCTGCAAATCAATGCGGGAAATCCCGCAATAGACTTAATGACTCTCAAGCCGCTTAAGCTCGGGCTCTATCAACCCTGGACCGCCAATTTGGATGAAGGCTGGATTCGATATATTTTCGACAACTGGGAATTTCCCTATACCACATTACACAATGCTGATATGCAAAACCGTAATCTAAAATCCGATTTCGATGTAATCATATTGCCCAATATTTCTTCTCGGAGCATAATAAACGGACATCGCCAGGGATCAGTTCCTGATAAATATGCCGGCGGCATAGCCCAAACCGGCATAAACGCCCTGCACGAATTTGTCAAAACAGGCGGCGTCTTAATAGCTCTCAATGACTCATGCCAATTCATTATTGACCAGTTTCATTTACCGGTAAAGGATGTTTCCGGAGATTACTCATCTTCGGAATTTTTTTGTCCCAGTTGTATTCTTCAGATTGAATTGAATAATACCCATCCGATAGCATATGGCATGAGCAAAAATGTCGATATTCTTTGTTTTAACAGTCCACTGCTGGAACTCATAAAAGCCGATGAATTATCAAAGGACATTGATTATATACCCCATGACAAATTAAAAGTAATAGGGTATTTTCCTAATTATAATCCCTTCAGGAGCGGCCGGCTGATCGGGGAACATATTCTGCGTAATAAACCGGCTCTGGTTGAAGCTGAATATGGTAAAGGTAAACTTGTTCTGTTCGCTTTCAGGCCTCAAAACCGAGCCCAGACTCACGGAACTTTTATGTTGTTCTTTAATTCTCTTTATTATGGTCAGGCTGAGATAGAATCCAGGTAGCAAGTAAATCATGTTACTCAAACTGATCGTTATAACGTTTTTAGTGAATATAAAATATTCTAGGGCATAATGTTATGGTATGTTCTGGTTATCACGCCCTCACACAGAAAAAGGAGCGTTAAAAATGTTGAAAAGAATGATTATGTTGTATCTGAATCTAGCCGTTTTCACTGCTGTTCTAGGGATTTTTGCTGTAGATAGCTCGGCACAGGTCCCGGCTGAAACCGAAGCACGGTTGCGGGCGATTTACGAACAAAGAGAGTTCAGTGCCAGGTCCTTTCGGGGGACTTGGTTTTCGGATAGTTCGGGTTATACGGTATCCGAGGTGGATCCCGAAACGAACCAGCAAGTGCAGGTGCGTTATGATGTCGCGACCGGCAAGCGTACGGTTATGGCCCAACCTCCCAGAGAGGAGGCCCGCAGCCGAAGGTCAGGCAACACTTCCCCCGACGGCCGGCTTGCTGTTTATACCGATCAGGGGAACCTGTACGTACGCGATCTGGGCAGCGACCGGACGGTCCAACTCACCAACAACGCCGTCAACGGCTCGATTTCCAACAGCAGCGCTATCTGGAGTCCCGATAGCCAATGGATAGCCTTTATGGAGACCGATAGGTCCGACGTGCCGTTTAGAGCATCGCTTATTCCAAGCGATCCAACGTATCCCGAGGTCAGACAGAGCCGCTATGCCAGGGTCGGAGAACCTATCAACAAATCGCGTGTCGGCGTCGTCGATGCCCGGGGAAAGGCGATACGCTGGCTGGCCATTCCTCAACCAACTGAAGGGTGCTATATCGAACAGATCAGCTGGATCGGAAATTCTCATGAGGTATTTGTGAAAAAGTACAGTCGCGGCCGGGATGAACGTGAGTTTCTCATCGCCGATATCCGTACCGGGGCGATCAGATGCATTTACCAGGAATCCGATCCCGCCTGGGTCGTCTCGAGCCGCCGCGAGAATGTCGGGCCCGAGTGGTTCCGAAACTATAGCGAATTTATTGTGATCAGCGAAAAAGACGGCTGGCGGCATGCGTATCTTTACGCGCGCGACGGCAAAGAGCAGGCCTTGCTAACGCCTGGCGACTATGACATTATTGAATTTATTGAGATAGATGAGTCCGGCGGCTGGTTTTATTACTACGCCTCTCCGGATAACGCCACCCAGAAGTATCTCCACCGGGCACGGTTGGATGGCAGTGGCAAGACTGAACAGATCATACCGGCGAATCAACCAGGCACACACAGTTACAACTTTTCCCCCGACTTCAAGTGGGCGTTCCACACCTACTCGACGTTCGATACGCCGCCGGTCACCGAACTGGTGCGCCTACCGGATCACCGAGTTATGCGTGTGCTTGAAGACAACAAAGAGCTGCGCGACAAAATGAAAACCTGGATCACTCGGCCCACCGAGTTTCTACAACTCGATATCGGCGGCGGGGTGGTGATGGACGCCTGGATGATCAAGCCTCGCAATTTCGATCCTACTAAAAAATATCCCGTCTTTATCCATGTATACAGTGAGCCGCACAGTCAGACAGTGTTGGACGCATGGGGACGCAACCATGCTGACTACCATCGTGTGATCGCCGACCTTGGTTATCTTGTGGTATCCATGGACAGCCGTGGCACGCCGGCGCCGAAAGGAGCTGCGTGGCGAAGAGCTGAGTTCCCAACTCTAGGAGTGCTCTCCATTGATGATCAGGCCGCAGGTATTAAAGAGTTGGGCCGCATTCGGCCATACGTTGACTTGTCTCGAGTCGGCATCTGGGGCTGGAGCGGCGGCGGCTCGAACACCCTTAATGCCATGTTCCGCAAGCCCGATGTCTATCACCTGGGAATCGCGGTGGCCCCCAAGCCTCAGCCGCATCTCTACAACGCGTGGTTCCAGGAAATCTACATGCGAACCCTCGAGGAGAACCCGGAAGGATACCGAAAATCCGCTCCAATTAACTTTGCCGAAGGTCTCAAGGGTGATCTCTTGATCATTCACGGAACCGGTGAGACCAATACTCATCTCGAGATCACCGAGGGTTTAGTGGATCGTCTCATTGAGTTGGGTAAACAGTTTGACTATTTTACTTATCCCAATCGTGACCATGGTATTTCTAGAGGCAGAGGCACATCTCTGCATTTACGCATGCTTATGACGCGATATCTGCTCACACACCTGCCCCCTGGTCCCTGATAGGCTTGGTTAGGGTTTGAGTTAAAAAGGTTATGGAGACGCGATGACCGCAGATTTCAGATCTACATATGTCACTCGATGTTTCTCACGGATCGATGACAATTTTGCCAGGAGAATGATAATGAAAATAATCAAATGGGTGTTTTTTCTTTTGTTTGTCGTTATAGCAAATGCATCAGCTCAAAAAATAGATATATACAAAAGGCCGGTACAAGTTGAAAGAAGCCATGATTTTGATGCTCAGAATTACAGGCTTGAACTTAATTTCGATCTGGATAAGAAAGAATTCAGGGGAGAGAACAGGGTCACTATAAAACCCCTGAAAAACGGATTTACTAAATGTATTCTAGATGCGAAAGAACTCGTTGTTACGGAGGTTACAAATTACCGGAATGCGCCACTCAAATTTGAACAGACGGATGAATATCTAATCATATATCTGTCCAAAGCATACAGCTATGGAGAGACATGTACCTTTAGCATTAAGTATTATGCAATAGATCCAAAGAAAGGATTTTTCTTCAGCGATGAAACTCCCCGGAATCCCAAAATGGTTTCTACCGATTCCTTTCCTGACGAAGCCAGGCACTGGTTTCCCTGCTACGATTATCCTCATGATAAAGTGACAACTGAGTTAATCGCGACGGTAAAACACCCCAATAAAGTCCTTTCAAACGGCAGGCTGGTGAGCATAAAGGAGAACCAAAAAAACAATACAGTAACTTATCACTGGCATCAGGACAAACCGCATTCCACCTATCTTTCAATGGTGGCAATAGCGCCATTTGCAGTAATAAAAGACTCTCTGGGTTCTCTCCCGGTCAATTATTGGGTATATGAAAAGGATGTAGAAGATGCCCGACGAATATTCAAGAAGACTCCTTATATGATCGATTTTTTTAATAAACTGTATGGTTATGAATACCCCTGGGCAAAGTACGATCAGGTGGAGACACCAACCCAGGGGGGTGGCGCTGAAGCAACTTCTGCCACCATTCTTGGCCAGAATGTTATTTATGATCAAAAAGCCGACAAGGATTTTTCCTGGGAAACAACCATTGCTCACGAGATAGCACACCAATGGTGGGGCGATCTTATTACCCTGAGAACATGGTCGGAAACCTGGTTAAATGAGAGCTTTGCGACTTACTCGGATTATCTCTATACCCGCTTTGATAAAGGCGAAGATGAAGGAGCCCTTGCTCTCTTGAATAAAAAGAATTCTTATTTACAGGAGGCACATAATAGTTATATTCGCCCCATAGTGTTCAACCGTTATGAAAACCCCGGGCAGAATTTCGATAGACATACTTATCCCAAAGGCGCCTGTGTTCTTCACATGCTGCGCTTCATTTTGGGAGATGAACTCTTTTTTCGAACTCTACAACATTTTCTTTATAAGCATGAGTTTCAACCGGTGGATACCCATGATTTTATGCTAGCTGTAAAAGAGGCCACCGGACAAAACATGGATTGGTTTTTTGATCAATACATTTTCAAACCGGGACATCCAGTTTTTGATGTAAGTTACATTTGGAACGAAAATGCAAAAACATTTCAAATGAAAGCGATTCAAACTCAAGATACTTCGACAGGAATTCCAATTTATAAAATACCTGTGATTATTGGTTTAACCACTACTTCAGGGAAGGAATCTCATAAATTCTGGATTAAACAAAAAGAGGAAATATTTGAGATTGCCGTCAACGAAAAACCATTATTGGTCCGATTTGACGAAGGCAATTATCTTTTAAAAGAATGGATCTTTAACAAAGACATTGAAGAACTTCTCTACCAATTAAAAAATGACGATGTTATGGGAAGAATGTGGGCTGCGTCGGAGCTGGTTAAGTATGAAAAATTTCCTTATGTTATCGAAGAATTATCGAACAGCGCTTTGAATGACGCTTTCTGGGCCGTTAGGAGAAATTCTCTAGAAGTTTTGAGAACATTTAATTTCAAGATGGAAAATGACCTGCTTAAAACATTGTGCCAGGATGAAAACTCTAAAGTAAGGACTTTAGCTATAAGGATACTTGGTGATAAAAGAGACCCAAAATTAGTTTCATTCTTCAAAGATCAATTCAAAATGGATGACAGCTACCTGGCACAGGCAGAAGCATTACGGTCCATTGGTAAGTGCGGAGACAGGTCACAAATATCTTTCCTGAGAAATACGACTCAAATGGAGTCGCCCAGAAATGTGATCAGGAATGCTGCCGAATGGGCATTAAAAGAATTAAATCGTTAGAGGTAAATCTTTAATTAAAACGTACAGTATTACAAGGAGATCTATCATGCGAAAAAATATTTTTTTAGCAATCCTTTTAACAGTATTTTTTGGATTTTCTTCGTTGTCAAGTGGAGGAGTATTTGATAAAGCTGAATATAAATCCAGAAGAGTAAAATTAATGAAATCCATCCCTGACGGAATTGCATTAATGATTGGTTCTGAAGGGGAAAAGCAAAACAGCAATTTTATTTATTTTACGGGAGTGGAAGAACCTCGATCCATTCTTCTTATCGATGGGATGAAAAAGGAAAGCATTTTATTCTTTCCTTCGATAAAATCAGAACAGAAAATCATTGAAGAATCAGGTGTAGCTAAAGTGATGCCTCTTTCCGGTCTTACACCCTTGCTTGCTTCTTATCAAGCGCAGACAAATATCATTTATACTCCTTACAGGGATAATGCCAGAGCTGCAAAAAAAGATTTCATAGATCCCGATAACAGATTATCCAGGGAAATGAATTTTATCAATCAAATAAAAGAGAGATTCCCGTCTTTTAAATTTAAGGATTTGAGCCAGGCTATTGGCGACCTTAGAGTTATTAAAAGCCCGGCAGAGATCGAAGTGATGAGAGAGTCGGCTAGAATATCGAGTTTAGGTCATATAGAGATGCTGAGGTCAGCCAGGCCAGGAATGTATGAATGGGAGCTTGCCGCAGTTTTTGAATATACGGTTAAAAGACTTGGGGGGCAGGGTTTTGGTTATGGAGCCATTGTCCCATCAGATCCAGAGTGGTATGATTCTCATTATTCTGAAAATTCCAGAAAGATAGAAGACGGCGATATGGTCATGCCCGATGTGGGAGGGGAATATAATTATTATGTTGTAGACATTTCAGCGACTTTTCCGGTAAATGGCAAATTCACTCCAGAGCAAAAAAGGCTAAACAGAATAATATGTGCTGTCGAAGAGGCTATGCGTAAAGTTTTCCGCCCGGGAATAAGAAGCATAGATATGAAGGCGGAAGTTCAAGAAATCCTTAATAAGCAGGGAATAGACATGGATCAAGAAGGAGTGTACAGGATTTTAGCCGACCATTGGATAGGGCTGGACGTTCATGATGTGGGCCCGTCATCCAGAAACACGATATTAAAGCCGGGGATGGTGCTGGCGTGTGATCCGGCTATAAAGATAAGAGACGAGAACGGCAAGGTAATCGACGGGGTTAAAATAGAAAATACAGTGTTAATCACAGAAGACGGCTGCGAGAATCTAACGCATCTTGTTCCGAGAACCGTTGAAGAAATTGAAAAAGTCATGGCAGAAAAAGGGATCTTAGATTTTCTGGAAGAACGAGTTAGATAAAAGCTACTAAAATTGTTACGGTACCTAATGATTTGTCCTTGAGGAAAAATCCAAAATAATTAAGTTATCCTCTGGAACGATTCTCAATCCTGAGCCGGGTTCACTTGTGAAAACCCCCCGTATCGCTGATATGGCATAGGGGACATTTTTATATGTACATAATAACTCACTTCGATCAATTTTGCGGAAAGGTAGATCTGCCTTTTTATCAAAAGACAACTCCAGGAGCCAGTTGTCTATCTTATCTCCTTCAGCGGAAACAGATACAGACGTTTCTTTAAATACTATGACGATTTCTCCCTCAGGTGAATATATCGGCCATCGCACTGTTAGTTCGCCATCAGTGCTATCATCTACAGTTGGAGTACCTCCTTTTATTTCCGAACCCCCGGCAGACTTGAACCGCAAGCCTGCAACTCTGTCCAAAGAACTCCAGTAAAAACCATCAACAACAGGCAAGGTATGATAAGAACACTGACTTGACGTGCCTTGCTTAGTAAGATAATCGGATGCAACGCTTTCGTCAAAGAGATGTATATCCCTAAATCGCATGGTTCCCTGATCCCAGAGCAGATTGGCCCTGTAAAATCGTGAGTTAAACCATACCGTTTTTTGATTCTTCTTTGAGTGGTCGTTCAACACGGTAACTGAAGTCGGTGGAGTGACCTTATAGTTATCCTTGAACCATTTACCCGTCTGGCCCAGCGTTTGCACAGTCACTTTCCCTTCTTTAACCAACTCGGCGAGTATTTGCATTTGCACCTTATATCCATTGGCCATTCGCTTCCAGGTAAATGAGTTCTCCTGGCCGACCTGGGTATATGCATAGTTCATCGCCGCACCATCCACAAATGCATCAAAATACCACCGGCACCAATCGGCATTGCCGCCGCCTCGCTCATAGACCGGCTCAAGCGAAATAACACGTTGCCAATTGGTTCCCAGGCCGCTGTCATATTGATGAATAGGATCACTGCCCAGCATCCTGAATATGGGAACGGGAATCTGATTTTCAGCATTCTGGGCGGGCATATAGGCATTCTTCTTGCTGGGGTAATATCCCTGGTTCCAATAACCACCCCACAGAGTATATCCATCGGTCCCTATCTGGTCTTTACAGTTACACGACGCTACAATGCCGTAGTGATCATACATGTATTGCAATGTGTGAGCGTCAATGAACCAAGATCCTACCGATTTGGGATAGTAGCCGAAAATCTTCTTAAAGTCAGCCATATACGTATCCACCAGTTGTACTCGTTCTTTTGGTGAGTAACCGGTTGCAAAGCCCACATCGGCATGCCAATCCCAGGGGAACCGCCCCCGCCACCGGAACCCGCTATTTTCCACCAGAGGTTGCGGAATCTCCCACCAGGCGCCAATCTCGAACATTTCTGCGGGCAATCCCTTCAGCAGTTTCTGATACCTGGTATCCATAAGTGCGTCATACTGCAGAAGAAAAGTTCCTTTCAGTTGATGGAGCTTTATAATTTTTATCTGCTCGACAACTGTCTCATACAGAACATCTTCCGTTATCCACTCAATACGCGGTTCGCATTGACGAATGAAGTTTATTATGTTCACGATTCGAGGCGAACGGCCTGGAGTGTCATCCTCATTGGCCGTACAGATATCTGGCATGGTGAGCAGCAAAACGCATACAATGATACTCAGCTTCATAGCCATATTTTTGTCTTTATTCTGACATTTCCTATTTAAACGATTAAAGGGCGGACCTGCAGGAACAAAACCGCCGGGGTTTCTCATTGCCTCGGTATCCCACATTTCCAGGCCAATGAGCCCCTTGTCTTTGGCTTCTTCCAGGTCACGTGTTAAACCGTCAAAAGTTACTGCTCCGTTCAGCCAGTTCCAATACGCCCTCGGTCGGGCTTCCTTGCCCGGATGCTCGAATCCTGAGACAAGCTCCCAATCGCGTGCTTCCGTGCTACTACAACCGGCAAGTATCATAACCATCAACAGGACTACAATATGATATTTTGCCACATAGATCTTCGATAGCCCAATTAAACATTTACAATACATAATTCGATCCTTTAATTACCAATAACCTTCCCCAAACACCTTCAGCCGCTATGTCTTTAGTTCTTCGGCGAATTTTAGAAAGTTGCCGCTCCTGCTATTGTTTTCTTTCAATCGGAGGCAATTGGCCGGTGACGCGCGTGATGGTGTCAGCCTTTGCGATTTCTTTGCCGTCTGCAAATACGCGCAGACCCTTTCCTCTCCCGTATTTTGCACCGCTCCAATCCCAAAGGATGGTAATGATCCGGCCGTGGTAGAGTACGTTGTCTAGACAAAACCAATCCCAGGCCCCTGTGGGAACAAGCGGATTGACTTCCACAATGTCGCCGGTCTGTGGCCGCAGGCCTACGAGGCCAGTGATGATCAGGTCGCAATAGCTAGAGTGGTTATAGTCCTTGCCGCGTTCTTTGCCGCCCTTACGGTCACTCCAGGTGCCGTTGTTCCAGGTCTTGAGACGTGTTCGAGCGATCCAGTCACCTGTGTGAGGATTCAGATTTTCGTCTATCCAAGGAACGACGGAGCCACCTTCTCGCTTGAGACGGTGACTATTCGTGTAGATTTTAAGCGTCTCGAAGTAGTCGGCTTTGGCGATAGCTTCCTGCTCGTAATTGTTCAACACGTTGGCCAGCGCAGTGAGGGTAACGGCTGTCGACAGGGGCCAACTCGGTCCGTTCCATTGACACTCGTGCCCTTCGTAAGATATTTTGAATCCTGGATGACGCTGCTCGGCGGTGGTTGGGCCAAATGGGGCGTAAAAGCCTTTGGGATTCATCAATTGCTTCCAGGCGATTTCATAGCCCTTGCCGGCATCGGGCAAATTGAAGTACCAGGGCGTGTAGCCGTGCTGTTCCCGGACATCGACGAGCGTCTCTGAATCCCGCGGTAGCGTCTTGAAGAACTTCGCCTCATCGTCCCAGAGTTTAGTTTGGATAAGCGTCTTAATCTCCGCAGCTTTCTGTCGGAACCGCTGGGCAACGTCCTCTTTACCGGCGAGTGCTGCGATCCTGGAAATGGCAATCGCGTCGCCGTACATATATGAATTGATCGTAGCTCGCTTGCCACTGCCTCCAATAGAGACTTCCATTCCGTCACGGTCGTCGATCTGCCAGAACAGTCCGTCCGGCTCAAGCCTGCTGTCTTCCCACTGCTCATAATTTGCGATAAGATCGTACAGTAGATCGACGATGTGATCTTTGTCTTGTGTTACCAGATACCGGGCCCAGAGGGCATCAGCGGCCCAGAAACTGTACCTTCGGGGGCTGCCGCCTTTGCGAAACCAGAATATTGCGTAGTCGTCAAGGTACTTTGGCTCATGTAGCCAGCGACCTTCGTAGAAGTGATGTCCGGCCGGACAGCTAATCGCGTTGTGCTTACCCGACCATGGAACATTCGGCAGAAATTCGGTGATTACGAAGCCATCAGGTGTGTTCTTGATATGTTTGCGATAGGTCCACCAGCGGAAATAGTAAGTCCGCTCGATACTGTCATCAGGACATTCGAACAATGGGATGTTGGCCTTGAGAAACTCCCACGCCCCGTCATTCGGAATATGCTGAACGTACAACTCCTCGTCGCCCTTGTTGAACGTATCAATATAGTGCCGGAAAGAATCCGCCTTTCCGCTCTGCTTGAGCAGTTTCTCGGAATCCTCGTTGATCCAGATGGTCATCGCGCCCTTTTCCCGGTTGGCCCAGGCGTAGTACGGTACGGCCATCAGGATCACCGGCCGATGTGCAGCATCGATGCCCCTGCCTCGAAGGACTGTGACACCGCCGAGTAATGCATTGCGATGCGTCGCCCACAACTCCGCTTCTGGCGGTAATGTGGCGCCGAGAATGTCCACGTTCGGGTTATCAACGGCCTCGAGACAGTACGTAATCGGGCCCCGCATCAGCGCGACCTTGCCCCGGTCGGACTTGACGTTGTCATGCGCGTAAACCCGGCGGACCGGCATCGGCATATCCAATTCCACCACGTCGCCGGCCTTCCACGTACGTTTCAGATGCACATACCCGTCGTCCTTTTGCGCGGCCAGGATGCGATCGAGAATGCCCTCGACGCGCTGACGCAGCGCCGGATCGTCAAAATGCTGCAACGAGTACATCGCCCCTTCCATGGCCTTGTGAAGATCCGAGTCGAAGGCATGATGACCGCGCAGCGGTCCGTCGAATACACCAGCCGCCTTGTCGAAGTTGGTCACGTGCCCATCCTTTTCCAAGCAGTTCAGCGCATGGGGAACAGTCACCTCGTGGTGAGTCTTCAAACGTGGGCCCCAGAATCCGCCGTGCAGTTCCACCTGGTTGTGGTTAACCTCCTGAAGTCCACGCACCGGTAACACATCAGCCGACGATACTACCGCGGCCAGGCAAAGGACAACCACAAGCACCGTTACTACCTGGTTCAGGCCCTGAAGTTTCTGAAATCGTCCGAGCACAAATCCAATACCCTCAGAATTATACATCGTCCGGGATTTCCCATTTAACTTCATAATCGGTACTCCTGCACACTTGGACTCTTTTCCTGAGACACTCCTGTATATTCATCTCTATAAGACCAAGACAACTTAACCAGACTTTAATCTCGATGGCAATTTAATATTATCGATTCAGATAATTTTCAAAGGTACTGGCTGGTGTGGGATTGTGTCAAAAAAACTGGTGCGACAGCACTGATCTTGATCTCCTTTTAAGCTACAACATTTTAATTGAAATTATCTTTCACTGTTCAATTTTGTTCCAATCCGGCGGCTCTACACCCAGTAGGTGTTTGACGAAGAAGTCACGTTTACGGCGCTCACCATAAGAGCCGCCAGCACCATGGCCGCCGTTGGGGACGAACAGCCACTTCAGGTCCTTAAAGATCGATTCCTTTTCCAGTTTAACATGATCACCCCAGGCTTTCATGCGCGTATCGGCGTCTGTGGTAGCCGAGGGGGTATTTCGGACTTGCCGGGTTAATCCCGGAGGGGCGAAAAAGTAAATTAACAGCAATCCTAAAAACAGATTTTTTTCCCAGGCCATCTTGGTATCTTTCCTTATCCAATCCAGACTAAATTTAGGCGTCTTAATTAACCGGACTAAGCGCAAGATTGAGGGGTGCAACGGATTCTTTTTCTATCCAAACGATAAGATCACTACCTTCGAGTTTTTTGATATGACCTATCCGGAAATTCTTACCGGCGGGGATAGGGCGGCCATCTATTTTCAAAGCCGCCTCGGCCGGTCCCCAATTTTCTATCACCAGGGCCACATTAACCACTGGAGCATCTACATTAGCCGCCAATTGAATTTCTAAGGGCGCATTGGAGGGAGCTTTTTTACGAAGCAGACGGTAGGCTCGCTCGGTTAAATCGTAACCTTCGCTTATAAAACCTTCCGACAAAACTTTTAGTTTCGGCGGTTGGGTCCAAGACCTGGCCAGGGATACCAATTCTTCCGCCGGCCTATCCGTCGCTCCGTATATCCAGCATTCCCACGAAGTGTTGTCGGGCCCCGGGTGCCGCGGCGGACCGCCCCAGGCCAAGGAAAAATGCGAGGCGCGGTCGGCGGCCTGGCAATACCGGCCGTCGGAGGGCACCTGGGCCACCGGCCAATGATTCCACCAGGGAAAATGAGAAATCTCGGGGCGGTGTTCATGGGCAAAAATCCTCATTCTGCACTGCGGCTCGAAAATCTGAAAAGGTTTTATTTTCGACTTGAGATTAATCATCATAATCAGCGGCTTTTCGGCCGGGTCCTCCCCAAAACCAACATACTTATCTTCCTGCTTGAGTATCGGAGAGCCCTGGGCCCAGGAATAGGTATGACTTTGCCCTTTCAGATTCACCAGCGTCATTGCGTCTAGCTCGATGATGTCCTCAGGTCTTTGACCCGGATGACACAAGGCAATAACCTCTTCAGATCCCAAGGGGCGACTGGTGGTATGCAATATCACATGACGTATTCCTATACCGTCCGGATAAAAGGTATAATATTCATCCACCCAATCCGACCAGCCTGATATTTCGTCCAGCTGCGAAGGGCTCTGTCGCGAGCTTACCGGGCAGTTACGCCAATGAACCACCACCCGTGCATCGTGATTTTCGATGATCCGTACATGACTGAATCGGCATTGAGCATCCAGCATGTGCTCATAGCAACCTTCTCGCCCGTTAAAAGACTCCGTGCCCTGATCCGCCATGAGCAGATTGTTTTCCATTACCCAGTAGGGTGAATAACGGGTGCCTCGCCAAAACACGACCCGCACCGGTGAATCATCAAACTGCACACCCATGTCGGACTAATCCC